>Ga0206828_1009_pt1 | contig 50567 bp, 42 predicted proteins | sample Alteio_BWOrgCont_78_FD_152858 | JGI IMG/M metagenome (GOLD analysis project Ga0206828, IMG submission 152858) | Enriched cells from forest soil in Barre Woods Harvard Forest LTER site, Petersham, Massachusetts, United States -... | ecosystem: Environmental > Terrestrial > Soil > Temperate forest >... | reverse complement strand
TTCTTCGGGGTGATTGGGGCGCTGGGTATTTTTGGCGGGGGTCTGGTATCGACGTTCCTGGTGGCGCTGAAGGTTATCACGCATCAGGCGGTGATGGACCAGCACGGGCCGCTGTTTGTGCTGGCGGCGGTGATGATTCTGGCGGGCACGCAACTGTTGGCGATTGGGCTGCTGGGCGAGCTGCAGGTGCGGCACTATTACACCGGTTCGCAGCGGGCTCCGTACACGATTGACCGGCTGGTGCGGCTGCGGGCGCCGGAAGAGCCGAGCATGTTGTCGGAAAATTGATCCAGGCATGGGAGCCGCTCGCTGGCGCGAGCGGGGCATTGGATTACTTCCCCGAACCTCGTTCGGGGGATCGCCCTCGGCTTAGCTCGGGCCAGGCTCTCCACTTCGCTGCGCTCCGGTCGGGATGACAGTCGTTTATTGATATTGGCCGTGGCGGGTGATCCGACATCGGGGCCGGTCGCTCACTTCGGTGGGGATGACATCGCCGAACCTGAAATTAACGGGCGATCCACGCTTATCGCCGAGGCTTCGGCAACCAATTCATTCCCCAACCCATCGACACCATTGAATACCCGGCGCCGATCCCCGGAGCGTCATGCCACAAGTGTGTGCAGAAGCGCTCTGAATTCACGTACGCGAGAATCCGAATATTCGTCTGCGTGCGGCTCCGTGGTGGCCGGAGAGCCGAACGGAACCATGCAGAAGGCGGACATCATACTGAAGCCCGTGGATGGAAGGAAGCGCGTCGTGATCGAGCGTGTCGAGCCGGAAATCGACGCGGGCCGTTTCGCCATTAAGCGCATTGCCGGCGATCAGGTGCAGGTGGAAGCGGACATTTTCGCGGATGGTCACGACCACGTGACCGCGCGCCTGCTGTTCCGATACAAGCAAATTCCCAACTGGACGGCTGTGCCGATGGAGCCGCTGGGCAACGACCGGTGGCGCGCCGCTTTCCCCACGGTGCGGCTGGGCGAATATCTGTACACCGTGGCGGGGTGGATCGACCACTTCGATACGTGGAGAAGCGATCTGGAAAAGCGGATTGAAGCGGGGCAGGACGTCCGGGTGGATCTGCTGAACGGGGCGCAGCTGATTGAAGAGGCAGCGGAGCGGAGCGGCCGCGACGATGCGGATGTGCTGCGGCGGTGGGCGCTGGAATTGCGCCAGGCGAAAGACAGCGAGGCGGCGCGGGACGTGGCGATGGATCCGGCGCTGGCGGCGCTGATGGGCCAGCACCTGGACCCGGCGATGGAGACGCGTTATGAGCGCGAGCTGCGGGTGACGGTAGATCGGGAGAAGGCGCGGTACTCGGCGTGGTACGAGATGTTTCCGCGGTCGACGAGCCTGGAGGCGGGGCGGCATGGGACGTTGAAGGACTGCGAAGCGCGGCTGGATTATGTGGCGGAGCTTGGCTTCGACGTGCTGTACTTGCCACCGATTCATCCCATCGGGACCAGCTTTCGCAAGGGGAAGAACAACTCCGTGATGGCGGAGGCCGGGGATGTTGGGAGCCCGTGGGCGATTGGCGCGAAAGAGGGCGGCCACACGGCGATCCATTCTGATCTTGGCACGCTGGCGGATTTTAAGCATCTGTTGCGGGAGGCGGGAAAGAAGGGCATTGAACTGGCGCTGGACATTGCGTTCCAGTGCTCGCCGGATCATCCATGGGTGAAGGAACACCCGGAGTGGTTTAAGAAGCGGGCGGACGGATCGATTCAGTATGCGGAAAATCCACCGAAGAAGTACCAGGATATTTATCCACTGGATTTCGAGAGCACGGACTGGGAAGGGCTGTGGGAGGCGCTGCGCAACGTGTTTCTGTTCTGGATTGAGCAGGGCGTGCGCATTTTTCGCGTGGATAATCCTCACACCAAGGCGTTTCCGTTTTGGGAGTGGATGATTGCGGAGGTGAAGCACGATTTTCCGGACGCGCTGTTTCTGGCGGAGGCGTTTACGCGGCCGCGGGTGATGCAACGGCTGGCGAAGGTGGGGTTCACGCAGTCGTACACGTACTTTACGTGGCGGAACACGAAGCAGGAGCTGACCGACTACATGACGGAGCTGACGCATGCGCGGGTGTGCGAATTTATGCGGCCGAATTTGTGGCCGAATACGCCGGACATCTTGCCGGAGTTGCTGCAGATTGGGGGACGGCCGGCGTTTCTAAGCCGGGTGGTGCTGGCGGCGACGCTGGGGCCGAGTTATGGCATATACGGGCCGGCGTATGAGTTGGGCGAGAATCAGCCGATGCGGGTGGGCAGCGAAGAGTATCTCAATTCAGAGAAGTATGAGATTCGCGACTGGCATCTGGATGCTCCGCAGAGCATCAGCGGTGCGATTACGCAGATTAACCGCGCGCGGCGCGAGAATGCCGCGCTGCATGCGAGTCACGAGCTATTCTTTCATCCCACAGACAATCCGTATCTGATCGCTTATTCGAAGAGCACCCGGGATGGGAGCAACGTGGTGCTGACGGTGGTGAATCTCGATGCGTTTCACACGCAGCTGGGGTGGGTGGATCTCGATCTGGAGCGGCTGCAACTGCGCGCGAATGAAACGTTCCAGGTGCACGATCAGCTTACCGGGGCGCGTTATGTGTGGCAGGGGTCGCATAATTACATTGAGCTAACGCCTGAGAAGATTCCTGCGCATATCTTCCGGGTGCTGCGCCGGGTGCGCTCGGAAAAAGATTTCGACTACTACCAGTGAGGACGCAAGGCACGATGCCGAAAACGCAGTCCATTGTTCGCAAGGCAGGCAGCATCGCGGATCCGCTCTGGTACAAAGACGCGATCATTTACGAGATTCACGTCAAAGCGTTCAGCGACAGCGACAACGACGGCATTGGGGATTTTCCGGGGCTGATGCAGAAGCTGGATTATCTGCAGGACCTGGGCGTGACGTGCCTGTGGCTGCTGCCGTTTTTTCCATCTCCCCTGCGGGACGATGGCTACGATATTTCCGATTACATGAGCGTCCACCCGAGCTACGGGACGCTTGAGGATTTCAAACGTTTCCTGGATGCGGCGCACGATCGCGGGTTACAGGTGATGATCGAGCTGGTCATCAATCACAGTTCCGATCAGCACCCGTGGTTTCAGCGGGCGCGGCATGCACCGGCGGGATCGCCGGAGCGGAATTTTTATGTGTGGAGCGACACGGATCAGAAGTACAAAGACGCGCGGATTATTTTCACGGACACGGAAAAGTCGAACTGGACGTGGGATCCGGTGGCGCAGGCTTACTACTGGCATCGCTTCTTTTCGCATCAGCCGGATTTGAACTACGACAATCCCGCGGTGCTGGAGGAAGTGCTGTCGGTGATGCGCTACTGGCTGGATATGGGCGTGGACGCGCTGCGCATCGATGCAATTCCGTATCTGGTGGAGCGGGACGGGACCAACTGCGAGAATTTGCCGGAGACGCACGCGGTGATCAAGGCGATGCGTGCGGCGATTGATGAGGGCTACGCGGGGCGCATGGTGCTGGCGGAGGCGAATCAGTGGCCGACGGATGTGCGGCCGTATTTCGGCGACGGCGACGAATGCCACATGGCGTTTCACTTTCCGCTGATGCCGCGCATTTATATGGCGTTGAGGCAGGAAGATCGTTTGCCGATTACGGACATCATGGCGCAGACGCCGGATATTCCGGACAACTGCCAGTGGGGATTGTTCCTGCGCAACCACGACGAACTGACGCTGGAGATGGTGAGCGCGGATGAGCGGGACTACATGTACCTGGCGTACAGCGCCGACCCGCGGATGCGGATCAACATTGGGATCCGGCGGCGGTTGGCGCCGCTGCTCGATAACAATCGGCGGCGCATCGAGTTGCTGAACAGCATTTTGTTTTCGTTTCCGGGCACGCCCATTTTGTATTACGGCGATGAGATTGGGATGGGCGACAACATTTACCTGGGCGATCGGAATGGAGTGCGGACGCCGATGCAGTGGTCGCCGGATCGCAATGCGGGCTTCTCGCGGGCGAACCCGGCGCGGCTGTACAGCCCGGTGATTATGGACCCGGTGTGGGGTTACGAGGCGATCAATGTTGAGGCGCAACAGAACGATCCATCGTCGCTGCTGAACTGGATGCGCAACATGATTGCGCTGCGCAAGCTGTTCAAAGTGTTTGGGCGGGGATCGCTGCGGTTTTTGGATTCTTCCAATCGCAAGGTGCTGGCTTACGTGCGCCAATTCGATGGGGAGATGGTGTTGTGCGTGGCGAACCTGTCGCGATTTGCGCAGCCGGTGCTGCTGGATCTGGCGGGGATGGAAGGGATGATCCCGGTGGAGATGCTGGGGTACGTGGAATTCCCGGCGATCACGAAGCAGCCGTATTCGCTGACGGTGGGGCCGTACGGGTTTTTGTGGCTGGAGATTCAGGCTGCGCCGAACCATGCGGCGGAGTTGGCGGAGGAAGGCGCGGAGCAGGCCTTCTATGTAGAGACGGAGCGCGACTGGCAGACGGTGCTGGGCGGGGAAGGCGTGCGGAAACTGGAGACACTGCTGCCGGGATATTTGCAGAGGCAGCGGTGGTTTGGGGGGAAATCCAAATCCATTACGCGGGTAGAAGTGGCGGACTCGGCGCTGTTCGATGAGAATCGTTCGGCGCTGGTGTGGATCAAGGTGGAGTATGCGGAGGGCGATCCGGATTGCTGGCTGCTGTGCCTCGCAATGAGTTTTGGCGAGGCGGGCGTGTCGGTGCGGGAATCGAATCCGAATCAGGTGCTGGCGACGGCGGGGTCGTCGATGAGGTCCGGAGTGCTGCACGATGGATTGCTGCGGTCGAGCGCACCTGCAGCGCTTGAGGAGATTCTGGCGCATGGTGCGGAATTGAAGACGCGGAACGGATCGTTGCGCGGTATGCCGGGAACGGTGCTGCCGTTGCTGCGCGGAACGCAACCGCTGACGCCGCGACTGAGCAGCGCGGAGCAGAGCAACACCTCGGCGATTTTTGGCGACCGGCTGATCATGAAGATTTTCCGGCGGCAGGCCGCGGGAGTGAATCCGGATGTGGAGATTGGGCGGTATCTGACGGAGAAGGCGCAGTTCCACAACATTCCTCCGTTTGGCGGATCGATTGAATACCGTCGCGGGGATGAAGAAGCGTCGACGCTGGCGCTGTTGCAGGGGCTGGTGCAAAACGAAGGCGATGGATGGCAGTGGACGCTGGAGGAACTGGATCGGTATTACGAGAGCACGGCGTCGGTGCGCTCGGCGGCCGTGCCGCTGGCGGATCGGAAGACAATTCCGAACGAAGCGCGGGAGCATGCCGGGATTTATCTGGAGGCTGCAGGGACGCTGGGACGGCGCACCGGGGAGATGCATTTGGCGCTGTCTTCCGGCGCGGAGGAGGCGTTCACACCGATGACGCCGACGCGCGTGGATTTGGAAGCGATGCGGGACCAGTTGACGTTGCACGCGACGAACGCGTTCGATGCGCTGAAGAGCAATCTTTCGCGGCTGCCGGATGACACGGTGGAGTCGGCTGCGCTGGCGCTGAGCCGCCGGGGCGCGCTGCTTGGGAAATTTCGCGGGCTAGCGGAAGTGAAGAGCACGGGGCAGTGGACGCGCATTCATGGGGATTACCACCTGGGGCAGGTGCTGCGATCGAAGGGCGACTTTGTGATTCTGGATTTTGAAGGCGAGCCGGCGCGGCCATTGGCGGAGCGGCGGGCCAAGTATTCTCCGCTGAAGGATGTGGCGGGGATGCTGCGTTCGTTCAGTTATGCGGCGTTTGTTGCGCTGACGCGGTACACGAGCCGCAGGCCGGAAGACTATGCGCAGCTCGAATCATGGGCGCGGCTTTGGGAAACGTCGGTTTCGGGGGAGTTTTTACGGGCGTACTGCGAGGTCGTGCGCGGCTCGCAGATTGTGCCGGCGTCGAGCGAGGACTTTCGCATCGTGCTGGACATCTACATGCTGGATAAGGCTCTTTACGAGCTGGTGTACGAGCTGAACAATCGCCCGGCGTGGATTGGGATTCCGCTGCATGGCATATTGTCGCTGCCGCTGTGACAAAAGGAAGAGACGCTGATGGCAGGCATTGAATTGCCGGAAGAGACGAAGCAGCAGGAGGAGCGCAGCGGCGCGCCGGATGTGGTGGTCGGCGTGGCGGGTGCGGTCGCTGCTGCCGATCTGCGCGCGCGTGCTGAACAGGTGGTTGCGGACCTGGGCGCGAATGCGGCTTCGCTGCGCATTGTTTTCGCGAGGCCGGGCGGGGACGACGAGCCGACGGCGGGCGGTGAGAATCAGGGCGGAGAACAAAACGGGACTGGCGGACATGAGAAAGGGCATCCGACGCTGGTTTCGTATACAGCGCAGGCGAGCGGCGGCGATTTATGGTCGCCGATTTCTGCCAATCAGCGTGCGGTGCTGGCGCTGGCTGCGTCGCTGAATGCGCGCGTCTGCATTGTGCTGGGGCCGGATCTTGCGGGGCTGCAGGCGCATGTCATCCAGCTGTTTACCTATGCCATTCTCGAGCGCCAGTGCGGGCTGGCAATGCCGATTTATCCGGTGGGCAAATACGATGGGCTGCTGAACACCGGCATTTTGTCGCCGCTGAGCCGGGCGCTTTATGGGAAGAGAGTGCGGTATCCGCTGACCTTCGATTTCGCGGCATCGGGGGCGATGTGCGAGCGGCTGGCGCACGGGGATGCGGTCAGCGAGGCCAGTGGGCTGCTGTGGCCGGTGACGGTGGCAGCCACGCAAACGCCGCAGGCGGTGGTGGGCCAGGTGCACATCGACGTGCGTCATCAGGTGGCGACGGCGGGACTGGAACTGAGTGCGGTGCTGGGGCAACTGGGCGGATCGATGTTTGAAGATATGGTGAGCTGCGCATCGCAATGGCAGCGGGTGCGCGGATCGCAGGCTGCTCCGGTGTGGGGGAATGAGCAGGTGCAGGAGGCCGATGCAGCGCCGATTGACGCACAGCCTATGCTGGATTCGTTCCTGCTGGGCTCAAAGAACCTGGACGAAGTATGGCGATTGCTGCTGCCGCCGAACACCATGCTGGAGCTGCGGCGGCTGACGCGGCTGACGCCGGAACAATTTCGCATACCGGATGACGTGTGGGCGAGCATCGTGTACGACTTTGCGCTGGCATGGCGGCTGCGAACGATCAGCCGCGTGCACCTGATGGGCGCGCTGACGCCGCTGTATCTGGGTTGGGCCGCTTCGTATGTGAGGGAAGTTTCGTCAATGACGAGCGCTGCGACGGAGCAGCGTGTTGAGCAGTTCACGCGCGCGTGGGAAGAGAAGAAACCGTATCTGCTGTCGCGCTGGCGCTGGCCCGATCGTTTTAATCCGTAAGCGCTTTGGGGCCAGGTTAGGCAAAGGAGAAAAGATATGTGGGGACAAGTCGAACAATCGCTGCACGAGTCGATGAGCCGGGTGATGAACAAGATCGCCACGCTGCTTCCGGGCATCCTTGCGTTTATTGTTGCGTTCCTTTTCTTTCTTCTGGTGGGATGGCTGCTGTCGGTGCTGGTGCGCGGGATTCTGAATGCGCTGAAGTTCGATGAGCGGATGAGCCGCGGCGGCAATGCGATCTCCGAATGGACGCCGCGGATTACGCCCACGCTGCTGGTGGCGCGCATCGTGTTCTGGTTCTGCGTGATCGCGGGAGTTGTGGTTGGAGCTTCGGCGTTCGAGGCGGGCACGTCGGAACTGATTGTTTCGGGGTGGATTCTGGCTTACGTGCCGCGGGTGATTGGCGCGGCGATTCTGCTGCTGGCGGGGAATGTGCTGGCGCGATTTGCTTCGCGCAGCGTGCTGATTACCGCGGTGAATCTGAATCTGAGTTATGCGCGGCTACTGAGCATGGGCGTGCGCTGGATGATTTTGGTGCTGACCGGCGCTATGGTGCTCGATCACCTTGCGCTGGGGGGCGAGATTGTCGAGCTGGGATTTGGGATTTTGTTTGGGGGGATTGTGCTGGCGCTGGCGTTAGCGGTGGGGCTGGGATCGCGGGATTTGGTGAGCCGTTCGCTGGAGCGCGAAGCGGCGCGGCCGGTGGAGGTTCCGCAGCCGGAGAAGGTCCATCATTTTTGAGGGTGGGGGGTTGGGGCGTGGCGGGCGGTTGAGCGGCTAAATGATCGGGTTAAGAGCTTCCCTCAGGGGCTAAAGCCCATTCGATTTGAGGGGCTTTACGGCACGACTGAAGTCATACCCTGATACAAGATGTGGATTTGACTGCGAGCAGTGCGGGCACACTATTTCAAAGCAGAGCGCTATTCGCGGGTTTTGAAGCCGTGGCCTTTCAAATCCAGTTTTTGAGATGGCTTCAGTCTCTGAGAGTGAGGGTGATGCTGCGGGTGTCGCCGCCGGTGGCGTGCATTTCAATTTCGCCCTGGCTGCGGCGCACGACGCTGGGGAATTTCTCGCCCCACTCGACCAGAACGATGCTGTCGGGGGCGGAAAGCTCTTCGAGGCCCAGCGAGTCGAGCTGGCGCTCGTTCTGGATGCGGTAGAGGTCGAGGTGGTAGAGGATGACCGGCTCTTTGCGTCCGTCGACGGAACGCGTGCCGTCGTACTCGTGCATGAGGGTGAAGGTGGGGCTGGTGACTTCATCGGGATCGGCGGCGCCGAGGGCTTCGGCGATTCCTTTGACCAGCGTTGTCTTGCCCGCGCCCAGGTCGCCGCGCAGGATGAGAAATTTCGGCGGGGCGAGCAGGCCGGCAATCAGGTGACCGGCGGCAATGGTCTCTTTGGCGCTGTGGCTTTCGAACTGGTGAATTTTCGCGTCCACGATTTGCGTCATTTTGACCTCACAGCCAGGGATGGAATCCCTTCCAACCAAACATAACCCGCTTCGTCGTGCGCGCGAAAGCGAAAAGCGTGAAAAAGATGACCAATGGTGTCGGTGGCGAGGAGGGTGTGCTCGTCCTGCTCGCGCACGGCGAAGTCGGCAGCGAGGCCGTGGAGGTAGACGGCGGCCTCGACGGCTTCCGCGGGGCGCTCAGGGTGTTGAGCCAGCAGGGCCGCGACGATCCCGGTTAGGATGTCGCCGCTGCCGCCTTTGGCCATGCCGGGATTCCCGGTGGTGTTGATTGCGATGCGGCCGTCAGGATGGGCGATGAGGGTGCGCCAACCTTTTAACACAACTGTCACATGGTGGCGGGTGGCGAACTCGCGCGCGAGAGGCTCGCGATTGGCCTGGACCTCTTTGGTGCTGCGGCCGGTGAGGCGCGCCATTTCGCCAGGATGGGGTGTGAGGACGATGGTGCGATGGGTGCCATCGAGTTTGCCGAGGTGGTAAGCGAGGATGTTGAGCGCGTCGGCATCGATGACGAGAGGGAGGCGGACTTTATCGACGAGGCCGAGGACGAATTCTTCAGGCTCGGTGCCGAGTCCGGGACCGACGGCGACGACGGTTGCGCGTTCGATGAGGCGCTTGAAAAGTTTCGGCTCGAGGTTGGAGGCGTCGATTTCACCGTTGGGGCCTTCGCGCAGGGGATGGGTCATCAACTCCGGGGCGATGGCGGCGACGGAGGCGAGGATGGATTCAGGGACGGCGGCGGTGACGAGGCCGGCTCCGGCGCGGAGAGCGGCGAGGGAAGACATGGCCGCGGCACCGGACTTGCCGCGTTCGCCGGCGACGATGAGGACGTGGCCGTAGAGGCCCTTGTTGGCATCGGGTGTGCGTGGTTTTTCGGTGATGGATTTTGAGGCTCCGGCCCAGGTGAGGCGGGTCGTGGACTCAATGGCCTCCTGGGGAGATCCGATGGGCGCGACGACGATGGGGCCGGTGGCGCTGTTGGTGAGGTTGCCGCTGAGGTGGGCGAGTTTGGGCACGGTGAAGGTGACAACGGCGTTGGCGCGAAAGGCGCTTTCGACGGAAAAGTTGCGAGAGTCGGCATCCCAGCCGGAGGGCAGGTCAACGGCGACTACGGGCGTGGAGAGGGAATTGATCTGATCGCGGAGGGCTGCGGCGACACCGCGGAGCGGGGGCTTGAATCCGGTGCCGACTACGGCGTCGAGGAAGAGGTCGGGCGCATTGAGGAGGTACTCGACTTCGGGATTATTGAGAGCGGCTTCATCAGGCGCGAGGATTGGCTGGAAACCCATTTCGTTGAAGACGGTTTGGGCGTCGCCTTTGAGGTCGGAGGGTTTTCCGAGAAGAAGAACGGCGACGTCGCGGCCGGCTTCGGCGAGTTGGCGGGCGGCGACGAAGCCATCGCCACCGTTATTGCCTTTGCCGCAGAGGACGGCGATGTTTTTTGCATCGGGAAATTCGTTCAGGACGAAGCGGGCGACGGCGGTTCCGGCATGGCGCATGAGGTCGATGGAGGGGATGCCGTAGCGCTCTGTCGAGACGCGATCGACGGTGCGCATTTCGTCTGCGGTGAGAATCTTCATGGCACAAACGATGGTAGTCGAAGCTGGTTGAGAGCGCGTTTAGCCCATGTACATGCCGCCGTTGACGTCGAGGACGTGGCCGGTGATATAGGCTGCGTCGTCGGAGGCGAGGAAGCGGACGGCGGCGGCGATTTCGGCGTCGGTGCCGGCGCGGGCGAGGGGGATATTGGCGAGCATGGCGGTGCGCTGCTTCTCGTCGAGGACGGCGGTCATGGCGGTTTCGATGTATCCGGGAGCGACGGCGTTGGCGGTGATGTTCCGGGAGGCCAGTTCGCGGGCGAGGGACTTGGTGAGTCCAATGAGTCCGGCTTTGCTGGCGGCGTAGTTGGCTTGTCCCGCCTGTCCGGTTTCGCCGACCACGCTGGAGATGTTGATGATGCGGCCCCAGCGCGCCTTGAGCATGGGGCTGAGCAGGGCTTGGGTGATGAGGAACGTACCGGTGAGGTTGGTGTGGAGGACGTCGTCCCAGTCGGCGCGTTTCATGCGGAGGGTGAGGGTGTCGCGGGTGATGCCGGCGTTGTTGACGAGGATTTCGACGGAGCCGAAGTGAGCGATGGCGGCTTTGGCGCAGGCTTTGATGGATTCTTCGCTGGAGATGTCGAGGGTGAAGACGGCGGCGCTGCCTCCGGCGGTGGCGATTTCTGCGGCTACTTCGTTGAGTTTGGATTCGTTGCGGGCGGCGAGGGCTACGCGCGCTCCGGCTGCGGCCAGCGCAAGTGCGCAGGCGCGGCCAATGCCCTGCGAGGCTCCGGTTACGAGCGCGGTTCTTCCCTGGAGTGTGGACATGCATACAGCCTACCGCAGGGTCGGCGGCAGGTTAAACAGAGCGGGATGTCAGGCGCCGGGGGCGGGGACGGGTTCGGCGGCGCGGCGGGTAGCGCGGCTGGGCAATTCTTCGAGCGCCCAGATGTAGACGACCAGTTCGCGGCTGTACTGAAGGAGGGGTTTTACGTCGGGGAGGCGGATGCCGTGGGCCTGGGGCAGGTCGTTGATTTCAAATTCTGCCTCGGCCAGTTCGAGGGGCCAGGGCAGGTGGTGGATGTTGACGCGGGCTATGCCTCGAGTGCTTTTGGTAAACAGCGCATAGCGGTCGGTGAGGAAGCTTTCCATGCCGCCTTTGGTGCAGGGCTTGCCGAGACTGCGGTAGCGGGCGCGGAAATTGGCGCGGGGGCGGCTGAGGAGGCGTTCGCTGCTGTAGTGGATTTCGCGCTCGCCGCTGAAGTCGGTTTTCATGTGGGCCCAGTAGTAGGGCAGGTGGAAGAACATGCGCGCGGCGGCGACGGCAAAGGGGTTGGCGGCATCGAGCGAGAAGAAGTAGACGCCGGGCTGGTTGGTATGGCGGTCGCGGACGTAGGTGCGGAGGTTGAGCTCGGCGAAGCGGCTGGCTCCGGGGATGGCAGGGAAGCCGCGCATGCGGATCTGGTCCATCCAGAAGGGGACGACGCCGACCCAGCCTGATCCGTCGAAGGTGTCGATGGCGAGGTCCTCAGGGAGCAGGGAGGTGAGGTCGGTAGCGGGGATGGGCCAGTGGGCGAAGAGGAGATCGTTCCAGCGCTGGGTCATGACCCAGGGAGATTTGGGCATGGGCCAGGGACGGTGCTCGGTTGTGGAAAGGATCTTATTCTTCATCGAGCTGGGCCAGACCCCCGTCCGATAGGGTTCGGGGAAAACACTCCTCATAGTACGCGTGTTTGATTTTAGGGCGTAGAGCACCGTCGCCCGGAACCAATAAAACGGGGGAAAGATTTCCGTAGGGTTTGGGTTTAGGATTCCACCATGCCCGCGATGAGTGAGACGCCAGCCCAGCCGGAAACTGCTCCGGAAACCCGCAACAATCAGACTGAAGTATTTGCCGTGCACGGGGCCGATCCCGAGGTGCTGGCGTACGCGATGGCGAAGTATTCGCGGTCGTCGCTGTCGATGAAGGAATCGCTGAAGGAGATCAGCAGCCAGCGGGCGGAACAGTTCCTGAATACGTTTTATTTCCAGTATGGGCACCGGTCGATTGCGGATTTGGCGCATGTTGCTTTTGCGATTGAACGGCTTTCGCTGCTGGCGGCGATTGTGCTGGTGGACGAGCAGCGGTGGGATGGGCAGGAGCGGTCGACGCGGTATCAGAACTTCCGCAAGAGCGGCTGGTATATGCCGGAGTTTGGGGCGGATGCGGATTCGGCGGGGCTGTACCGGGAGACGGTGGAGAAGCTGTTCAGTGAATACCACTCGGTGTTTGAGGCGGTGTTCGCGTCGCTGAAGGGCCAGGTGGGCAAGCCGGAGGAGATGAAGCAGGAAGCGTACGAGCGGACGCTGAAGGCGCGGGCGTTCGACGTGGCGCGGTACCTGCTGCCGCTGGCGACGAATACATCGCTGGGGCAAATTGTGAATGCGCGGACGCTGGAGACGCAGATTTCGCGGCTGCTTTCGAGTCCGATTGCGGAAGTGCGGTTGCTGGGCGAACGGTTGCAGGCTTCGGCTTCAGGGGTGGCGTGGAATGTGTACGGCAACGATCTGGCTGCACTCCAGCGGGACGTTGCCGCTCTCGATCCGGCGCTGGGCGAGCGGGCGGCTGCACTGCTGACGCGCGAAGTGAAAACCGCGCCAACGCTGGTGAAATATGCTGCGGCCAACGATTATCGGAAGCGCACGCAACAGGATTTGCGCCAGGCGGCGGCGGAGTTGTTGGGCAACGAGGCGATCGACCCGGCGCCGCTGGTTGATTTGGTGGATGACGTTGAGACGCTGGAAGTGGAGATTGCGACGACGCTGCTCTACGGGCAATGCCACTACCCCTATCGGCAAATCAGGCGGCATGTGGGTGCGCTGACGGATGCGCAGCGGAATGAAATTATTGGGGTGGGCATGCGGCATCGCGGGCGGCATGACGAGCTGCTGCGGGAGTTTTCTTCGGGGCATGCGCTGCGCTTCGACATTCTGATGGATATTGGCGGGTTCCGGGACATGCATCGGCATCGGCGGTGCGTGCAGGTGTTGCAGCCGTTTACTTCGCTGCATGGGTATGCGATTCCGGAAGGCGTGGCGGAGGCGGGGGTGCAGCCGCTCTACGAGGAGGCGGTGCGGGGTGCACAGGCAGCGTTTGCGACGCTGGCTGGGGGGACGGCGGCGGATGCTGCGGATTCGGCGCAGTATGTGCTGCCGCTGGCGACGAAGAACCGGTCGCTGTTCAAGATGGATTTTGCGGAGGCGCTTTATATTTCGGAGCTGCGGTCTGCGGCGCAGGGACATTTTTCTTATCGGCGCGTGGCTTGGGAGATGTATCGCGCGGTGGAGCGGAGCCATCCGGCGCTGGCGCCGTATTTCCGGGTGACGGACGCGGATGCTGTGGTGGATCCATTGCAGCGGTAGCTGATTGCGAGTGATTGCGGAATATGAATGGGGGCTGCCGGGCCAGAGAAAGCTAACAGCTGGTCCCTCCACTACGCGCTACGCGCTCCGGTCGGGATGACAACAATGGGAAAATGCGGGCGCTTCGCGCTAGGCCCACATCTCGCAAAACCGGCGAGATATGGGGCACCCGGTTCGCTTCGGTTCGGACTAACGCCCACTGCTGCCAAACCCGGGCAGATATGGGGCAGCCGGTTTCGATCTGGTGACAGCTGCCTGCGCTTCTAGCGGAAGAGGTGGGGGACGAAGCGGCTGGCGTTTGTGGTGACGTAGGTGTCTGGTTCGCGGATGCCCATGCCGCAGGGTTCGCCGTCGACGAGCCAGCTTCCGATGACGATGCGCGGGTTGCCGTTCGCCGACAGGTCGATGTATTGCTGGTGGACGAAGCCGCCGTCGGCGTAGCGTCCTTCCGTGTCTTCCATGGTGATGCCGTGCAGCTTGACGGTGACGTTGGCGCCTTCGCGGCCCAGCAGGGGCTTGCGGACCCATGCATCGAGGTCGCGGGGACCGTCGAGATACGCCGGAAGCAGGAGCTCGTGGTTCGGGTACATCTCCCAGAGGATCGCGAGCAGAGCCTTGTTCGACCAGAGCATTTTCCAGATGGGCTCGATCCACTGCACAGGGTCGCCCTGCTGGTGGCTCATGGTTTCGAGGGCGTGCGCGCCGAACTTATCGGCTAACAACATTTCCCACGGATAGAGCTTGAAGATGGATTCCATGGGGCGGTCATCGGCGTCGACGAAGGCGTGCTTCTTCGCGTCCCAGCCGATGCCGGCCATAGAGATGGGAGACGTGAGCAGGGCCGCCTGCTGGGCGGTGTCGCGGAGGTAGGTAACGGTCATCCAGTCCTCGTCGCTGTCCTCGCAGGAGAAGTAGACGGGTTTGTGGACGTAGTCGAGGAGGTCTTTCCATTTCGCGACGAGATGCTCGTGGATGGAGTTGAACTGATCGGCGTGGGGGAAGCAGTCTTCAAGCCAGTACCACTGGGCGACAGCGGCTTCCACGAGCGAGGTGGGGGTGTCGGCGTTGTACTCGAGGAGCTTGAGGTCGCGGCCATTGAAGGCGAGGTCCATGCGGCCGTAGAGGGCGGGTGGTTCGACGTTCCAGGATTCGCGGATGCGCGCCCAGGCGGTCTGAGGGATGCGGAGATCGGCGAGGCGATTTTTGTCGAGGATGAAATCGCCGGCGGCCAGGCACATGGTCTGGAGTTCGGATGTGGCGGCTTCGATGCGATCGACTTCGGCGGAGGTGAACTCCCAGTACGTGGATTCGTCCCAGTACGTTTGGCCGCCGATGGAGTGGTAAGTGAGGCCGACGCTTTCGACTTTGTGCTGCCAGTCGGGGCGGACGAGGATGCGGTGACGCTGCATTATTCGCCTCCGCCGTGTCCACCTTCTCCGCCGCCGCCAAAGCCGCCGCGGGCAATGCCGGTTTCGCCGGAGACGACTACGGCTCCGGGCGTGGCGGCGAGCGATCCGCCGATGACGGTGTCGTCCATATGGCCGCCGCTTGATCCGCCGTAGATGTAGTGAAAGCTGCTGCCACCACCGCCGCCGCCGTAGAGGGCGGGATGGTCGCACTTATCGTCGGAGACAATGTGGTTGCGTTGATCGACGCAATTGCTGACTTCGCGGGGGCGGTCGTCGCATCCCGTGGAAGCCGCGAGCGCGGCAGCGGCGAGCAGAGTGAGGGGAACCGTTTGTGACTTGCGCATGGCCTGGCGTGGAGTGTTGACTCATCTTCCCCGGGAGGCGAAGCAAAATCAAGCAGAATCGGAGGTGGGCCTGTGCCGGAATTGTGCCGATTCCGGCAAAGGCGCGGCATCTTATGGGGGGTACAATGCCCCTTCAGCCGCAAATCAGCGTTCGAGGGACATAGCGTGAACTGTAAGACTGGTATTGCTGTCGCGTGCGCACTGGCCGCGACCACTTTTTGCATGACACAGACACCTGCATTCGCACAGACCGCGGCCTTTGGGCCGGAGAACCCGTTCTACTACCCGAGCACGCTGCCGTTTCACGCGCCGCCGTTCGACCGGATCAAGGATTCGGATTATCAGCCCGCGATTGAGGCCGGAATGGCGGAGCAGGAGCGGGAGATGATGGCGATCGCCAACAATCCTGACGAGCCGACGTTTGAAAACACCTACGTTGCGATGGAACAGACGGGGCAACTGCTGACGCGCGTGCTGGAGACTTTTTCGGCGATCGCGGGAGCCAACACGAATCCGACGATTGAGGATGTGCAGACAAGGGAGGCTCCGAAGCTCGCTGCGCACCACGACTCGATTTATCTGAATCCGCAACTGTATGCGCGGGTGAAGGCGGTGTACGACCAGCGCGCGAAGCTGAATATCGATGCCGAGGGCCAGCGCCTGATCAAGATTGTGTATGACCTGTTTGTGCATGCGGGGGCGGGGCTGAGCGACGCGGACAAGGAGAAGCTGAAGGAGATCAACAAGGAGGAGTCTACGCTGCAGGATGCGTTCAGCAGGGGCTTGCTGGCTGATACGAAGAAGGCGGCGTTTACGACGACGGATCCGGCGGCGCTGGCGGGGCTTTCGGACGCGCAAATTGCCGCAGCCGCGCAGGATGCCGCGGGACGGAATGTGCAGGGCTACGTTCTGCCGCTGCAGAACACGACGCAGCAGCCGGTGTTCACCGAACTGACCAATCGGACGACGCGGCAGACGATTTTCCAGAATGGATGGACGCGCAGCGAGCAGGCGGACGGCGATCTGCGGCCTGTGGTTGCACGGCTGGCGCAGATTCGCGCGGAGAAGGCGCAACTGCTGGGGTTCCCGAATTATGCGTCGTGGGTGCTGGAAGACCAGATGGCGAAGAACCCGCAGGCAGTGCTGACTTTTCTGAACCAGCTGATTCCGCCGGCGACGGCAAAGGCTCAGGCAGAGGGCAAGGAGATTCAGGCGGTGATCGACGCGCAGAAGGGCGGCTTCCAGGTGCAGCCGTGGGACTGGAACTTCTACGCGGAGCAGGTGCGGAAGGCGAAATACGATCTGGATGAGTCGCAGGTGAAGCCGTACTTCGAGATCAACAACGTGCTGCAGAATGGGGTTTTCTACGCGGCGCATCAGTTGTACGGGCTGACATTCACCGAGCGGAAGGACATTCCGGTGTGGCAGCCGGATGTGCGGGTGTTTGAAGTCTTTGATGTGAACGACAAGCCGCTGGCGCTGTTCTATTGCGACTACTTCAAGCGCGACAACAAAAACGGCGGCGCATGGATGAGCAACTTAGTGGATCAGAGCCACCTGCTGGGGAATTTGCCGGTGATCTACAACGTTGCGAATTTGCCGAAGCCGGCGCCGGGGCAGCCTGCGTTGATCAGCGCTGGAGACGTGGTGACGATGTTCCACGAATTCGGGCATGGGCTGCACGGCATGCTGAGCAGCGTGGAGTACCCGACGTTGTCGGGGACGAATGTTCCGCGCGATTTTGTGGAGTTTCCGTCGCAGTTCAACGAGCACTGGGCGACGTATCCCGACGTTTTCCAGCATTACGCGAAGCATTACCAGACGGGCGAGCCGATGCCGGCGGATCTGGTGGAGAAACTGCGCAAGTCGCGGGCGTTTAACGAGGGCTACGGTCTGACGGAACTGCTGTCGGCGTCGATGCTGGATATGCAGTGGCACTCGCTGGCGCCGGGAACGCCGTTGCAGAACGTGGATGAGTTCGAGAAGGCGGCGCTGACGAAGTCACGCGTGGATTTGGCGACGGTTCCGCCACGGTACCGGTCTACTTATTTTCTGCACATCTGGGCGAATGGCTACGCTGCGGGCTACTACGCGTACCAGTGGACGGAGATGCTGGACGATGACGCGTTCGGGTGGTTTGAGGAGCACGGCGGATTGACGCGGGGGAATGGCGACCGCTTCCGCGACCTGGTGCTTTCGCGAGGGAACACGGAGGATTTGTCAGCGATGTATGCGAAGTGGCGGGGACGGGCGCCGCAGATTGGGGCGATGCTGAAGGATCGCGGACTGACGGGGAAGTAGGAGTTGTTGAATTGGGGCGCCTGCAGAGTGCTTAGGATGTCCTGCCGTATTCAGAGCTGCGCCACAGGCCATGGGACTGTGCGGGAGATTGAATAGAACAACCGCAGATCCTTCGTCGCTCCGCCCCTCAGGATGACAGCCTGGGGTGAAAGGAAAAAGGCTGCCCTGGGGGCAGCCTTTTCTGCAGGGCTGAATGCTGGTTATGCAGTGCCGAACGCAGCGATGGCGCTGGCTTCGTCGTCTTTCACGTCGAAGACGGTGTAGAGCTTGGTGATCTGGAGAAGGTCGTGCACCTTGCGGGTCAGGTTGAGGAGCTTCAGCTCGCCACCCTGATTGCGGACCGTGGTGTAGGCGCTGACCAGCTCGCCGATCCCGGAGCTGTCGATGTAGTTGACTTCGCCCAGGTTGAGCAGAATTTTTTTCTGCCCCTTGGCAAGAAGGTCCCGGACCGAGTCGCGCAACTGCACACTGCCCTCGCCGAGGGTGATCCGCCCTCCGAGATCCAGAACGGTAATCCCGTCTACCTGACGGGTACTAATTTTCATGCTCACGAGAAATTCCTCCTTGGAAGCTGGTACTGCGGATGATTTAGGCGCCGGTTGGAGCGGTTCCCAGGTGTTTAATCAGCGTCAGTTCGGTCCCGGGATGCAGTTGCCTGAAGTGTACCTCATCCATAAAAGATCGAATGAGGAAGATACCGCGGCCGGAGCCGCGCAGAAGATTTTCGGGCGCGAGGGGATCCGGGAGGGTTGCGGGATCCAGACCTTTGCCCTCGTCGGTAATGCGAATCACGAGGTCGGCTCCCGTGTTCTCAAAGGAGGCGGTCATGCGCTTTTCCGGATCGTAAGCGTTGCCGTGGAGCACTGCGTTCACCGCAGCCTCGCGCACCGCCATCGAGATACGGAAGATTTCATCCTCGTCCACCCCGGCCTTGCGAGCCATTTGTTCGGCGGTCTGCTCGACTTTGTTCACGCTGTCCAGCGAGGAGTCCAGAGTATAGGTGATGCGGCTTGCCTGCTGTCCTGTCAAATGCCTTTCCTCGCTTTGCGAATCACGGCCGGTTTCGGGGGACTTGGCCCGTAGGCGAAGTTTGCTTGTTGGGGTCGCAGATGTCAAGCAGAGAAGTCTTCGGAGCGGCTTCGCAGGATGACACGAAAGGGGTACGGGCTACGGAACGTTGATGGGCACACAGGGGCTGGCGGTGCGGCCGAGCTCCACGCATTGGCGGAAATAGTCGAGAGAAAGGCGAAGGCCGGTGGCCAAATCGATCTTCGGCTCCCAGCCCAGCAACTGTTTCGCCCTGGTGATGTCAGGGCAACGCTGCGTCGGATCGTCCTCGGGCAGCGGATGGAAGCGAATCTGGCTGGCCGAGCCGGTGACGGTAAGAATCTGGTGCGCACATTCGAGGATAGTCCACTCCACGGGGTTGCCGATGTTGACGGGGTAGTGTTCGCTGGAGCGCGCGAGGCGCAGAATGCCTTCGATCTCGTCGGAAATGTAACAGAAGCTGCGGGTCTGGGAGCCATCTCCGTAGATGGTGAAGTCTTCGCCGCGGAGGGCCTGGGTCATGAGATTGGAGATGACGCGACCGTCGCTGGCCTGCAGTCGCGGCCCATAGGTGTTGAAGATGCGGACCAGGTGGGTGTCGACGCGGTAATAGCGGTAGTACGCCATGACCATGGCTTCAGAGAAGCGCTTGGCTTCGTCGTAGACAGAACGAGGGCCGACCGGGTTGACATTGCCCCAGTAGGTCTCGGGTTGGGGGTGGACTTTCGGGTCGCCGTAACACTCCGATGTGGAGGCATGGAGGAAGCCAGCCTGGTAACGCTTTGCGACGTCGAGGGCGTTGCGGGTGCCGTCGGAACCGACGAGGAGAGTTTCGACGCCAAGTTTCCTGTAGTCCACCGGACTGGCGGGTGAGGCGAAATTAAAGACGAAACCGACGGGGCCAAAATCGAAGGGCTGGCAAATGTCGGCCTGCGCAAGTTCGAACCGGGGTTCGTTCTCCAGGTGGCGCAGATTGGCGAGATTGCCGGTGCAGAGGTTATCGACTCCGACAACTTTATAGCCCTCGCCGAGCAGGGCGTCGCAGAGATGCGATCCGAGGAAGCCTGCTGCGCCGGTTACCAGGATGCGGCCTGTTTTAGTCACGTGAACCAAGGAGTTCTCCTCAGGCTAAACCGCGAGTTATGCATGGAATAGCGCGGCCTGCAGGACTCGATTTCTGCTGATGCCTGGGAGTGCAGTGTCGCGGCGGGGACGCTGCGGAGCGGAGGGCGTCGTCAGCCAGGGCCATGCTACCATAGGCTCTAATCTCGTCTATTTTCATCCCTCCGCCCCCATGAATTCAAAGAATATCCGCCATTTTCTGAATCGGCTCAGCAGTTTTCTATTGGCAGACCCGCCCGTGCACGGGGTCAAAGGTTTTAGCATCTTCGGTTCGGAAGATTCCTGGCGGCCCGATCTCAGGGCGCAGGGAATGCACGTGAGCATAGCGATGCATCGTAGCCGAAAAAAACTCGCTCATTGCGCATTGCTGAACCCATGCTGAGGCGAATTTTCAAGATGTTGATGGCGCAGGGGGCTAATGTTGGCGTCACGCTGGTGACCCAGCTCCTGCTGCCGCCGGTTTTTCTGTATGCGTACGGTATCGCACGGTACGGAGAATGGCTGGTGCTTTCAGCCACGATTGGGTATCTGGGCACGCTCAATTTCGGCATAACGACCTATACCAGCAATGAGCTGACAATGCTTCGCCAGCGGGGCGAGCACGAGCAATATCAGCGCCTGCAGGCCAGCACGCTGGTGATGATGCTGGGGTTGGTGGGGACAGGAGTGGTGATCAGCGCCATGTTCGCCGCCCTGCCGCTGACCACGCTGCTGCACCTGACAGCGGTGAGTCGGCGGGAGGCTTCCCTGACGGCGCTGTTCCTGGGAATGCAATTGACGGCGCATATCCTGGGGGGCTACTACAACAATCTGTTCATGGTCGTGCAGGAGACGCACCGCGGAACGATGTGGTGGAACTTTCGGCGCCTTGCCGGCACCTTGATCGCTGTGCCGCTGGCGTTGCTGCATTTATCCTTCGGCACGATTGCGTTCGGCCAGTTCGCTGTCACTCTTATCGTTGCCCTGGCCACCATCGTTGACCTCCGGAGCCGCATGAAGGGCCCGCATCTTCCCCTGGGGCTGCGTGGGGCGAACTGGGCGACGGCCAAAGCCACCATGAAGCCCAGCGGCATGTTCGGCATGATCTTCATGCAGACGTTCCTGCTGTTCCAGGTGCCCATCATTCTGCTGCAGCGCATTCTGGGGCCGGAGGTTGTGGTCTTGTTCGCGACCAGCCGAACCGTGCTTGCGATGGCCCGCCAGGTCCTTTCCATTATTACCAACGCCATCGCGCCTGAAATCACGTTCAGCTTCGGGAGCGGGGAAATGAAAAAGCTGCTCGACATTTTCCACTATTCCGAGCGCGTCGTTTTCTCGATGATTCCGGTGGCGAATCTCGGGACGCTCCTCTTCTCACCGTTCCTGATCGTCGTGTGGCTGCACCGCCCGGGCCTGTTCGATACGTGGACTTATGCGTTGATGGCGCTCATTTCCGGCGTGATGAGCGTGCGCGAGCACAAGCAGTATTTTCAATTTTCAACCAATACGCATAAGGGCCTGGCCAACATCGTGTTCTGGGGCAACCTGCTGATGATCGGGGTGAGCATCCCGATGACGATGTGGCTGGGCATTCGCGGTTTCATGTACACGTGGCTGGTTTCAGAATCGACGCAGATGGCATTGCTGTACTTCGAGAACAAGAAACTCTTCAGTTCCGATCCGAGCATCTCCATGATTCCGGTTCTGAAGCTGTTTGGGTTTATGTGCATTGCGCTGCCGCCCTCGATGTGGCTGGTCAATTTCACGCGGCAACATTCCCGGGTGGATCAGGTGAGCCTGGCGCTGGCCGGCACGGCTGTGCTGTTTGCTGCGTCGTACTGGGTCTTCGGACTGAATCTGGTGCAGCAGCGGCTGCTCTCCCGGTTTTTGGCGCGAAGAAGAGCCAATCTTGCGGTGTGAAGGTCGCCATCCAAAGGCACCTTCCAAGCGGGTAAGCGGCGGCACAGCTAAAATAGAGAGCAGCGGCTATGCCCGGCCCTTTGCCCGATTCTCGTCCAACGAACGCGCAGCAGGCCGCAGCTGCGGCTGAGCCGGCGAAGAAGCCCGCAGCTCAACCTGCGAAGAAACCTGCGGCTGGTCACGACGACGAAATTCTGGGCAAGGCTTACGACAGCCGGTTGATGCGCCGGCTGATCACCTATCTTTACCCCTACAAGTGGGCGTGCTTTACGTCGATTGTGGCGATCCTGCTGAAGGCGGGAGCGGATGTTCTGGGCCCTTACTTCACGATGGTCGCGGTCGATCTGTACCTGACGCCTGCGACGCAAAAGAACCCGGCCGATGCTGCGGCTGCGGCGTTGAGGGGCGCGCAGGGACATCCGTGGATGGCTCGCTGGCTGAGTGCGTACGGGTCTGGGGGTGCCTCGGGCGGCGCGTGGAAGGGGATTACCGAGCTGACGGTGATCTGGATGGGCGCGCTGGTGATGAGCTACGGTCTGGAGGCGCTGCAGACGTGGCTGATGCAGTGGACCGGGCAAAAGGTAATGTTCGACCTGCGCAGCCAGATCTTCCGGCATCTGCAGCGGATGCATGTCGCCTTCTTCGATCGCAATCCGGTAGGGCGGCTGGTGACCCGGCTGACCACGGATGTGGACGCGCTGAACGAGATGTTCACGTCGGGCGTGTTCGCGATTTTCGAAGATGTGTTCGTGCTGGCGGCGATTGTGTTCGTGATGCTGCGGATGAAGTGGTGGCTGGCGCTGATGGCGTTTTCAGTGCTGCCGCTGATTCTGCTGGTAACGCGGATTTTCCGGAAATACGTTCGGGAATCGTACCGGCGGATTCGGGTGGCGATTGCGCGCATCAATGCGTTCACGCAGGAATATGTGACGGGCATGCCGCTGGTGCAGTTGTTCAATCGGCAGGAGCGGGCGTTCAGGGATTTTTCCGCGATCAATCTGACGCATCTTGAGGCGTTCAAAGACAATATCCTGGCGTATGCGCTCTACTATCCGGCGGTGGAGTTGCTGAGCTCGGTGGCGATTGCGCTGATCATCTGGCTGGGCGGGGGCGGGGTCATCCGGCATACGGTTCTGCTGGGAACGCTGGTGGGGTTTATGCAGTACGCGCAGCGGTTTTTCCGGCCGATTCAGGACCTGAGCGAGAAGTACAACATTTTGCAGGCGGCGATGGCGGCGAGCGAGCGCGTCTTCAAGCTGCTGGATACGGAGCCGGAGATTGTTTCTCCGGCGCGGCCGGTTGCGGGGGACGGGTCGGGACGGATCGAGCTGCGGGATGTCTGGTTCACCTACCAGCGGCTCGACGACGAGACGGCGGCGCGGATTGCCCGGTCCACTCCGGCGGAACTGGCCGCGATGACGGACATTGAGTGGGTGATGCGCGGGGTCTCGTTTGTGGTTGAGCCGGGACGGACGGCGGCCATCGTGGGGCATACCGGAGCGGGGAAGACCACGATCACCAGCCTGACGATGCGTTTCTACGATGTGCAGCACGGGCAGGTGCTGGTGGACGGGGTGGATGTTCGCGAGCAGGATCTGACGCGGTTGCGGCAGAGGTTTGGCGTGGTGCTGCAGGATCCGTTTCTGTTTAGTGGGACGGTGGCCGATAACATTCGGCTGGGCACAGAGAGCATTACCGACGAGCAGATGAAAGTCGCGGCCGTGCAGGTGAACGTCGATGACTTTATCTGCTCGCTGCCGGGGGCGTACGCGGAGCCATTGCGCGAGCGCGGGGCGGGGCTTTCGACGGGGCAGAAGCAGCTCATCAACTTTGCGCGGGCACTGGCGCATCGGCCTGGGATTTTGATCCTCGATGAAGCGACTTCGAGCGTGGATACGGACACGGAATATCTGGTGCGCGCGGCTTTGGAGCGGATGGTGGAGGGTCGGACTTCGGTGGTAATCGCGCACCGGCTGTCTACCGTGCAGCGCGCCGATGTGATTCTGGTGATGCACCGCGGCCAGCTGCGGGAAATGGGCTCGCACCAGGAGCTGCTGGGGATGAAGGGCATTTACTGGAAGCTGTACCAGCTGCAGTACAAGGATCAGGAGCTGGGCGAGGCGTCGACGGGGCTGACGGCTTCGTTGGTCACCGGAGACGATTAGTTCAGAATTGAAGTTTCCAGGGTCATGTTAAGCTCAAGCCGCCGCTATCCGGCCGGAGGTTTGGTGTGAGTTTCAAATATCCGACATATCAGGAATGGCTTGAAGGCCTTCCGGAACTGGAACGCGAGAGGGCGTTGAAACTCGCCGACCAGTTTCGCGCGAATGGATGTGCCGCACCGGAAGACTGGGTGCGCTCTGAAGTGTCAGAAGATTTCTGCCAATTCGCCACATACCTGTTCCTCTCGAATTTGTGGCGCTGCGAGATCGATCACCCCTGGAGCGAATCGCCGGAGAACTGGATCAGAGAGTTCAGCCACACCGTTGGTCAGACCCGCCTGCCGGTATTCGATGACGCTGCTGAGGCCCTCCTGCGACTCCAGGAGGCTCAGGTTTCCGCGAAGGACCTGGGGGCGATCGCTCGCCTCGTCGCCTACAGCACTGCGTTTGGAGTGCTGAACCTGCTCGATGCGGGTGCGGATCGATCTGCCGCCGGGGACACGCCGGGCTGGTCTTTGAGAGAGATGGACGCTGAGGGGAACCCGACCGGTCGCGCCATTGAGGGGCTTCATGAGTCGCTACTGTCGATCCACGAAGACTCGGTGAAGGCCGGGCCTGGACCTTCAGCTTAAAAATTGGGAGTTGGGAGCACCCAGGCCAAGTCACCCCCAAACCCCTGCCCGCTGCAGATGGGTTGGTTTGAATGCCTGCGGAAACTTGAGGCCGAAGCCAAGGGTGCGGTCGAAGGCGATGTGGGCGATCCAGATGAGGGCGGCTTGCTCCAGGGGCGATGAGGCTATCTTCCATCCCACCGCGCCGAGAATGAGGGGCGTGGCATAGCTGTGGACAGCGTTGTAGAGGGCTGCTGCTGGTCCTGTGTGCGTTTTAGCGAGATAGCCGAGCAGGGACAGATCCGGAGCGAGACAGAACAGGGCGAAGACGAGCCAGGTTCCGTGCGCGGCCGATCGGTAGGCGAAGACGCTGGCCGCCAGCACCAGCAGAGCTTCGGCGCGCAGCAGGAATCCGGGGCGAGTGAGCATAGGCAAGGATAGCGAACGGGATAGACTCGATGGGAACGCTTAGGTTTCTATGCAGGCGCCTTCCACGACACAGCGTGCAACAAGGTCAGTATCGGCGAAGGGTGAGAATCTGCCGATGACCGGACGCGCACCTAAAATTTTCATCTCTGCCGGAGAAGCCAGCGGCGAGCACTACGGGACGCTGCTGGTAGCGGCGCTGCGGGAGATGTCGCCGGGCGTGGATTGCTTTGGGCTGGGCGGGAGCCGGATGGCGGCGCTGGGGTTCCGGCCGGTGGTCCGCTCGGAAGACGTTGCGGTGATGGGGATTACCGAGGTGGTGCGTCACATGCCGCGGATTTACGGCGAATACCGGCGGCTGAAGGCGTCGATCGCGGCAGAAAGGCCGGACGCCGCCGTCCTGATCGACTTTCCCGACGTCAATCTCTCGCTGGCGAAGCATTTGAGCCGGCAGGGAGTTCCGGTGGTTTATTTTGTGAGCCCGCAGCTGTGGGCGTGGAAGAAGCACCGGATCAAGAGCGTGCAGAAGTATGTGGACCGGATGCTGGTGATCTTCCCGTTCGAGGAGCGTTTTTACCACGATCATGGGGTGGACGCGGAGTTTGTGGGGCATCCGCTGGCGGAGCTGGAGGCGCCGACGGTGACGCGGGAGGAGTTTGCTCGCCAGGCTGGGCTGGATGCGTCCAAAAAGTGGGTCGGCCTGCTGCCAGGCAGCCGCGGCAAGGAAATACGGCTCAACCTGCCCGAAATGGTCCGTGCCGCAGCCCTGCTGCAGACCGACGCCGAGTTTCTGGTGCCTTTGGCGCCGACACTGACGCCGCCGCAAAGGGATCATATCCGGGTGCTGCTGGCGGAGCTGGTGGCCGCGCAGCCTGGGTCTCCCAGGATTACCCTGGTGGAGGATGCCAGAGCCGTCCTGTTTCACTCCCGAGCGAGCGTGGTGGCGAGCGGGACGGCGACGGTGGAAGCCGCGCTGATCGGCAATCCATTTATCGTGGTATACCGGATTTCGCCGCTTAGCTTCTCGGTGGCAAGACGGGTGGTGGATGTGCCGCACGTGGCCATGGCGAACCTGATTGCCGGAAAACGCATCGTACCCGAACTGATTCAGGGTGACTTTACGGCCGAACATGTCGTCTCACACCTCAGACCGTTGCTGGAGAATGAACAGGCGCGGAGCCAGATGCAGGCCAACCTGCGGGGGGTGGGTGAAATGTTGCGCACGGAACACGGCGCGATCGCCCGCGTGGCCGAGGTGACAACGCAGCTGCTGAGAGATCAACCGAAGGAAAGACAGAGCCCGGTTCCATGACGAAAGAAAACATCGAAAAGCCTGCGTTGCGAAAGATTCGACCTGCTGCCATATGCGCCGTTTTGGCCGCCTTTCTCGTTGCGGCTCTACCGGGCGCGGGGCAGAGCGTTGCGCCGAGACAGACGCTGAACATCACGGCTTATACGATCACCGCGAATATCCAGCCGAAAGACCATTCGCTGGACGTGACCGCGCAGGTGACATTTACGCCGCTGGCCGACCTGCCGACGGCCATTTTTGATTTGCATGGCGCGCTGCGCGTGGACAAGGTGACGGATGCGAGCGGCGCGGCTCTGAATGGCGAGAGGGGGCAGGACGCCACGCTGGTGGTGACGCCGCAGACGCCTCTGGCCAAGGGACAGCCGCAGACCTGGACGTTTCATTACTCCGGTGTGCTGGAAACGGGCGATGGCGGCCCCGTGGAGGGGTTGAAGCTGGCCTATGTGGGCGACCCGATTTCGTACCTGCTGTATGCGGCGCGGTGGTTTCCGATGACGGGCTACACGACGGATCGGTTTACCGCGGACATCAAGGTGCATGTACCCGAGGGGTACGAGGTGATCGGGAGCGGGGCAGCAGCGGCCCCGGCATGCGGCCCTAAGAATCCGTGCGCGGTTGCGGGCGGCGGGAAAGAATACGACTTTAAGTGGGACAAGCCGGGCTTCCCGGGCACGATCATTGCGGGGAAATTCGATCCGCCGGTTTCTGTGCAGGGCGCGACCAACATCAAGGTCTACACCACGGCGGCGCATAAGGCGGCGGCTGCCGATTACGCCGGGACGGCGCTGCGGGAATTTGCTTACTTCAGCAGTACTTTCGGGATTCCGGAATCGACGAAGCTGAATGTGGTCGAGTTGCCTGACGATACGGTACCGGTGTTCTGGGCTCCTGAGATAGCGGCTGTGGCAGGGTCGCACATCGGCGGGAAGAACGACTTCCGGTTGCTGGCGAACACGATTTCGCACCAGTGGTGGGGGAGCGAAGTGAGCCCGGCCACGCTGAACGACAGCTGGATTACGAACGGGATGGCGCGCTACTCCGAACTGATGTATCTGGAGGACGATCAGGGGCGGGCGGCACTGAACAACACGATCCCCGACATTGAAGCCAGCGCACTGGCCTACGACACGATCCCGCTCTCCAGTACCGGGACGCTGGCGGCGTACTCGCCGCAGTTTCAATCCATGACGCTGGATAAGGGCGCGCTGGTGGATCACATGCTGCGCTGGGAGGTGGGCGACGACAGCTTCGCGAAGATTCTGCGCGCGGTTGTGACCGAGTACAAGGACAAGGGCATTACGACGGCGCAGTTTGAACGCGTGGCCGATGAGCAGTCGCAGCAGCAACTGATGCCATTCTTCAGCGAATGGCTGGATGGGACGGGCGCGCCGCAATTCACGGACAACTACGCTGTTTATCGGCTGGGAAATAACAAGGGCTTCCGGACGATTGGGGAAATCCAGGGCGACATGGATCTGTTTAACATGCCGGTGGATTTGCGCATCGAGACGGAAGGCAAGACGGTGGACAAGCGCGTGGACGTGGTGGGGACCGATTCGCAATATGTGGTCGACACGTTCGGGCGCCCGCGGCGGGTGGTGATCGATCCGGAAAGCTGGGTTCTGAAGAACACGCCGGACCTGCAGGTGCGGGTTTCGATTCTGCGCGGACAGCAGTTGGCTGCGCAGGGCGATACGGGCGGGGCGCTGCAGCAATATCAGAATGCGCTCAAGGCGAATCCGCAAAGCTCGCTGGCCAGCTACCGGATTGGGGAATTGCTGTTCTCGATGCGGAATTATCAGGCGGCGGTGAACGGCTATCGCGATGCGCTGAATGGCGACGCGGAGCCGAAGTGGACGGAGGTCTGGAGCCACATCGCGATTGGGAAAATTTTTGATCTGACGGGGCAGCGGGACCGCGCGATTCAGGAATATCGTCAGGCGCTGCAGACGAATGACAACACGGCGGGCGCGCTGAATGAGGCGCGGCATTGGATTCAGACGGCGTATAAACGGCCGGCGGATCAGTAGAAGGCAAGACCTCTTATTTTCTCTGCCGCGACGAGGCATATCCCTCAGGGGCTCAAGCCCGCGCAGTGTTAGGGCTTTTGCGGCACGGATAAATCCGTGGCCTGACACGAAGCCTGGAACAAATGCAGGCGCTCACACGCGAGCCCACATCTGCCAAACCCGGGCAGTTATGGGGCACCCGGCTTATGTGCGGAAACGGGCGAGTGTTTTAGAGGCCTTTGTAGCTGCCGCCGTCGACCAGGATCGTCTGGCCGGTGATGCTGGCGGATATGTCGGAGGCGAGCCAGACGACGGTGGCGGCTACTTCTTCAGGCGTGGCCATGCGGCCGATGGGAATTTCTTTTTCTAACTCGGCCAGCACCGCGTCCGCGGTCACGCCGCGGTTCTTTGCTCGCGTTTCCAGCAAACTGCGTGAGCGGTCGGTGGCGGTAAAGCCGGGGCCGACGTTGTTGATGGTGATGCCGTCCCGCCCGAACTGGCCGGCGAGGGAACGGACGAGGCCCATGACGCCGGCGCGGATGGTGTTCGACAGCACGAGTTCCGGAACCGGCTGTTTGACGGTGTAGGACGTGAGGGTGACGATGCGGCCCCACTTGCGTTGCTGCATGTGCGGAAGGACGGCCTGGCAAAAGCTGATAGCGCTGCGCAGATTGAGCTGCCAGGCGCGCTCCCATTCGTCCATGGTGGTCGAGAGGAAGGGTTTGGCGGGCGGGCCTCCAGCATTGGGTACGCAGACGTCGATGCGGTGGAAATGGGAGTGCGTGGCCTCGACAAAGTCGCGGACCGCGGTGTCGTCGGAAACATCGAGGGCGCGGCAAAAGGCTTCGACGCCAAAGCGGCTGCGAATCTCGGCAGCCACGGTTTGGAGAACTTCTTCGCGGCGGGCGCAAAGAGCCACGTGCGCGCCTTCCGCGGCCAGGGCCAGCGCAATGGCGCGCCCAATTCCCTGGCTCGATGCTGCTACTACCGCGACGCGGCCTTTCAGTCCTGATTCCATGCGCCCTATGATAGTGCAGGCATCGAGATGCCGCGATTTCACGCAGTCCCCCAGGAGGTTAACAGTGAGTGAGCGCAACGAACTGCAAGGCGAGCTGCAAGGCGAACTCCAATACAGGAGCTTCAACACTATTCCGATTGAACAGCTGAATCCATTCATCGATCGCCAGTTTGTCTACGGCGAACGCGGCATGCTGGCGCGGCTGACCCTGCGCCGGGGCGCTCTGGTTCCGCTGCACAGCCATGAGAACGAGCAGATTACTTACATCCTGGAAGGGGCGCTGCGATTTACATTTGGCGACGGACGCGTAACCACGGTGCGCACTGGAGAGGTGCTGGTGATTCCATCGAACCTGCCGCATCAGGCGGAAGCGCTGGAAGACACGATCGATCTGGATATATTCACGCCGCCGCGGGCCGACTGGATCGCAGGGACGGACGCCTATTTGAGGAAATAGGAGAGCCTTCGGGGCGCGGAGCGGCCTGTCGCCGCTGCCGCAGAGCTCCGCCGGAGGGGTAGTTGGCCGGGATTCGTTCAGCGCACGACTGCAGATTTCCCGACATTGATTCAAATGTCCGGTCATCAGGTCCGCTGTGGGGAGGCGGAGATGCCGGTAGTTACTTCTTCGCTGACTGAGCTGCCTTCTGCTTGGCCCAGCGGCGTTTTTGTGCGGCGGCAATGCGAGCCCGCGCGTCGGCGCTCAACACCCGTTTCTTGCGGGGTTTATTGCCGAAGGAAGGTGTTGCGATCCGAGTGCCGCCCGTGCTCTGCAACAGTGCACGGACTTTCTCGAGGCGTCCGATTTCCTCATCTACTGCAGCTACTAATTCTTCACGTGTCATTTTTTCTCTCTTATATGTGTGTAGGTACTTATCCAGGGAACGGATACAGCTTCCTTACCATAGCAAAATGGACCTAAGTCTTACAAAGGAATTCCCGCATTGCGGCGGTGCAATTCCAGGTTCATAAGTGACTGCCAAGTTGCAGGGCGGTATTTCCAGCCTGGAGGCTGATGGTTGGATGCGCTGAACCAGGCGCGAAGGGAGAAAAATCGATTGCGCCGAGTGAGTCGGGAATTACTCGTCGCCGGGATTTTCCTTTTTGGTTAACTCCTCGAGCTGGCGGCGCCAATCGAGTGACTCGACAAACACCTGAGAATCGCGCCAGCGTTCGCGCACCAGCACGTGTAGTTCGAGATACACGCGTGTGCCAAGGAGTGCTTCGATCGCGTGCCGCGCGCCTGCTCCAATCTCCTTTAGTTTGGCGCCACCCTTGCCGATGAGAATGGCTTTTTGTCCTTCGCGCTCGCAGTAGATCGCAGCGGAAATGCGGGTGACGGGCGACTTACTCGCGGCCCCGCGCTCCCTGGGTGCAACCTGCGGCTCGGGCTCTTCAAAGCGCTCCACGACGACAGCGGAGGCATACGGAACCTCTTCGCCGGTGTCCTGCAAAATGCGTTCGCGAATTAATTCTGCGACGAGAAAGCGTTCCGGTTGATCGGTGAACTGATCTTTGGGGAACCACCTTTGGCCTTCGGGTAAATATTCGGCGATTTTGTGCAGGAGGACTTTGAGTCCATCGCCGGTTTTTGCCGAAACAGGGATGACTTCAGCAAAAGAATGCAGCTTGCTGAGGCCTTCAATCAGCGGCAGCAGGCGGTCTTTTGAAACTAAATCGATTTTTGTGATTACGAGAAAGACAGGGCAGTCGAGTTCGCGGATCATTTCGAAGGCCATGGCCTCTTCGGTGACGCGATCGAGCTTGAGGGGGGCTTCTTCTTCGCGCGCCTGGCGGCGGACGACGTCGACGACGAGCAGGACGAGGTCACGTGTCTGCAGGGCCTGCCAGATCTCCTGTGTCATTCTGCGATCGAGCTGCGAGGTGCCCTTGTGCACGCCTGGAGTATCGACAAAGACAATCTGCGTGACGGGGTGAACGCCCTTGCGGTCGGGGACTTCGACCATGCCGTGGATGCGGGTGCGCGTGGTTTGCGGCTTGGCGGTGACGATGGCGACCTTTTCGCCGATGAGCGCATTGACCAGTGTGGACTTGCCCGCATTAGGCCGGCCAATGACGGAGACGAATCCGGATCGCATCTTCATAGGAACTCCATTATGCTGCTTCCGGCAGGCGCGAAATGCGGAGCCGGTTCACGCGACGGTCGGTGGCCGCCACAATCTCAAAGCGCAATCCGAAACCTTCCACAACTTCGCCGGGCTGCGGAATGCGGCCTGCGGACTCGCTGACCAGGCCGCCGGCGGTGGTGGCCTGGACATCTTCAGGAAGGTCGAGGTTGCCGAGAAGCTCCTCGATGCGCGCAATTTCCAGGTCTCCCGGCACCAGCCAGCTTCCGCCCGCCTCTTTGATGATGGAGGAACGGTCTTCGTTCTCGTGCTCGTCGCTGATGGCCCCCACCAGCTCTTCGAGGAGATCTTCGATGGTGACGAGGCCGGCGACGCCGCCGTATTCGTCAATGACGATGCGCATGTGCTGCTTCTCGCGTTGCATTTCGCGGAGCAACTCGTTCACTTTTTTGGTTTCGGGAATAAAGGTGACGGGGCGCTGGATGCTGGCAACGGTCTTCGTGCGCGCGTCGGCGTCGGCAATTTGCAGTAGGTCGTGGGCAAAAGCGATGCCGGAGATGTTGTCGAGGGTGCTGTCATAGACGGGGACGCGGGAGAACGGATGGGCGCGAATCTGGTCGAGGAATTGTTCGAGGGTGAGCGTGCCAGGGACGGCGAAGATGGCGGGGCGGGGGGTCATGACTTCGCGGACGACTTTGTCGCCGAACTCCACGGCGGATCGCACCAACTCGCGATCGCTCTCTTCGAGAATGCCTTCCTCTTCGCCGGCCTCGATGAGCGCTTCTACGGCTTCTGACGCAGCGCTCTCTCCGTTGTGGCTGGCTGGGGGCTCGGCGAGGGCGGCGATGGACAGCAGGAACTGCAGGAAGAGCGTGATGGGCAGTATGAGCCAGATGAGCAATTGGAGGGGCCAGCGCCAGCGGACGATCCAGTTGCCGCGAGTGCGGGTGAAGAAGGCGAAGGGCAGCAGGCGGTTGAAGATGACGATGACCAGCACGATGCCCAGGAGCACCTGGAAAATTTCCGGGACCGTGGGGCGGTCGCCGGGGCCGCTGCGGTCGAAGAGGAGCATCCCGAAGACCAGAGTGAGGAAGGCCAGCGACAGATGCATGAGGATGGCCGCAGACAGGGCGATGTGTTCGCGTTTCAGGCCCAGGCGGGGTTCGACGCGCTGCTCCCACACGTCGATATTTTCCTGGAACTCGCGCGCCAGGAACTTACCCATTTCGGAGTACAGCCGGTCGACGTAGGAAGCGAGGGTGAGCACGCCCAGCAACGCCGCGATAAGGACGGCGGAGGAGAGGGTCATGGGCGGGCACCCCTGGTGGAACTGCGCTCAATCAGCCCCGATGCCAGGCCGAGTTTTTTGCGGAGGATGGTTTCGCGGCGGGCCATTTGGCCGGTGTCTGCTTCGTGGTCGTATCCGGCGAGATGAAGCAGGCCGTGCAGGAGCAGAACTTCCAGTTCGATGAAGAGAGGGTGGCCGGCATCTTTCGCCTGGCGCGCGGCGGTGGGGACGGAGATCGCCAGATCGCCGGCGAGATCGGGGGCCAGCGTGGGCTGGCCGTCCCGGGGTGGGGGAGCAGGAAAGGAGAGCACGTCGGTCGGCTTGTCCCTGTGGCGGAATTGGCGATTGAGGCGGCGGATCCTGGCGTCGGTGGTGAACAAAACCGAGACTTCGCCGGCGAGTTTGACGGCCGTGGCGGCCTGGACCAGAAAGGCGGTCAGCGCGCGGCGGCGGAGGGCGCGGCCAAATTTGGCTTGTATCGCAGGTTCAATCAGGATCATGGTTGGTGGCGCACGACGTGGTAGATGCTGCCGGCGCGCGAAAGACTACCCCAGAATGCTGATTGTATCGAATTGCGGGAGGTGGGCGCAGGGGCGGGACGTTCTCTGCGGGCTCAGGGTCGCCCTACAATAGTCCGATAGTCTGGGCGACCGATGCCGAAAAGCCTCGAACATCTCCGGTTTCGTTTCGCAGTTGCGGAGGATGCTCCGCGGCTGACGGCGCTGATTGAGGCGTCGGTGCGCGGGTTGCAGGCGCAGGATTACTCGGCCGCGCAGATGGATGGGGCGCTGGGAACGTGGCTGGGGCTGGATACGCAGCTGATTGCGGATGGGACCTATTTTGCGGTGGAACCAGTGGCTAATCCGGGGACGCTGGCGGCATGCGGGGGATGGTCGCGGAGGAAGACGCCTTACGGCAGCGATCATCGGCCGGGGCGCGACGATGCGCTTCTTGACCCGCGCACGGATGCGGCGAAGATTCGGGCTTTTTTTGTGCATCCGGACTGGGCGCGGCAGGGGATTGGGAGCCGCATTTTGGAGTTGTGCGAGGAGGCAGCGCGGGCTGAGGGGTTTACGCGGTTTGAGATGGGGGCGACGCTGACGGGGATTCCGCTGTACCGGCGGCATGGTTATGTGGAGCAGGAGCGGGTGGAGTTACCGCTCAAGAATGGGGATGTGCTGCCGATTGTGCGGATGACTCGCGCCGACTGAGGGGTTCAGCGGCGCTTCTTCGCGGGCGCACCTGAACGGCCGTTGCGGTTCGTCCTCTTCGCGGCCTTCTTCGCGGCACGCGCGCGGCGTTTGACTTCATCCGGAGCGTACATGGTCTTTCGGCAGATCTTCGTGCCGCAGTTGCAACTGGCTTCGTCGTCATCGCCGTCGTAAAGGTTGTAGTCGTAGGTGAGCTCTTCGCCCGCGGGGATGGCGCGGATGGCGGTGATCCAGACCTTGCCTTCGATCTCTTCGGTTTCGCAATTTGGGTCGCAGGAGTGGTTGATGAACATGGCGGTGCCATGGCCGTCGATGACGGTGACGCCGTCGCCTATGCCAAAGAGGTAGGTGGTGGGCGAATTTTCGTACTTGATGTCGGCTTCATCCTTGGTGATTCTGGGTCCGGTGTACTCGACGACGAGGGATCCTTTACGAATGCGGGAGGTGGTGTAGCAGCCGGCGGCGTGGATGGCAGAGGAGCGAATGATGAGAGCCATATCGATTGCAGAATAGCAATTTCCGACCCTCCTTCCGACTGCTTTACGCGTCTAAACTGGAGATATGCTGCGATTCATCCCGATGATCGCGATTTGTGCCGGGCTGGCGCTGCCAGTGGCGGCGCAGCAGCAGGAGAATTCCGCGCCGGCACAGCAGCAAAATCCTCCTGCGAGCACGAGTTCTACGGATCAAAAGCAGGCGGCTACGGCGGACCCAAAGGCCGCGGGGCAAAAGCCGGCGCAGCCGCAGAAAAAGAAGTCGGAGGCGGAGCAGAATCCGTTTCCGGAGGCACAGTCGGAGGCCGCGGCGCACCAGACGCAGCAGCCTTCTGACGGCAGCACACCGGCAGCACCAACTCCGGAAACCTGGGACAAGGCAGCAGGAGACAAGCCGGCAGGAGACAAGCCGGCAGGAGACAAGCAGAGCGACAGCAATCCGTTCCCCGGAACGCAGTCGGAGAAGGCCGCGAAGCAGGATCAGCAGCCGTCTTCAGGCGCGGCTCCGGAGGACAAGCCTGATGAGAATTCCAGCTCGAGCCAGATTAGCCCCAAGCTGCTCGATATCCCTGGAGACAAGGATGCGAACAACGCGGCAGTTGAGAGCCCGCAGCTGGCGGTGAAGGACACGCAGGTGGGGACGTTCTATCTGAAGACCGGGGATTACAAAGGCGCGTACGACCGGTTTGTCGAGGCGGCCCGCGTCGATCCGGGCAATGCCGACGCGGTGTTCGGGCTGGCTGAATCGGCGCGGCGACTGAACCGTCGCGATGAGGCCATTCGCAATTACCGTCTCTATTTGAGTGCGCTGCCCGATGGTCCTCGCGCGAAAGAATCGCGCAAGGCGTTGAAGGAACTGGGTGTGGGCGCGGGGTCCTGAGAGAGCGTCGCGGAGGGTCTAGCGAAGCACTGGCCTGGTCATCTCCACAATGTAAATCAGTATGACTGGAGCGAGGATCAGGTTGCGGAGCACGCTCCGCAGGACGTGCTGATGTTGTTCGTCCCGCAGCCAGCCCCAAATGTGCGCCAGAGCGCGCACTCCAAAGAAGATGGCCTTGTGCAGCAGCAGGAATGCCGCGGCGAAGAGAAGTAATTCCCAGACGAGCATGCGCAGGTGATGCGCCATGTAGGCGCCGAGGTACTGCAGTGCGACCTGCCAGGCGGCCATGGCTCCGACCTGCTCTGAGAGGGTGTGCCACTCGCGCCCGGAGCAGGCGACCCAAGCCGCGACGACGCACAGCAGGACGCGCCAGAGGGTTACGGCCAGTTCCAGCAATGCAAGCCGGGTGTGCCCCATCCAGGGGCCGCGCAACAGAACCCAGGCCCGTTCCGCCGCGGGCGGTGCGGCGCATCCAATGATGATGAAGGGGTGGTGGACGATGACGAGGCCGGTCTGCACCCAGAACGTGCCGGAATGGCGCCAGGCCAGAGCCAGGGTGAAGTGAGACGGCACCGGGGTGAAGGTCAGCATCGGGGCCTGCGGTTCAGAGCGCAAAATCGCGTTGCCGTGTCCTCATTCGCGAATGGTATAGTTTCCCCCAACGGTCCTCCTGGAGGCGACTCCATCTAATGCATCCCGTGCTCCAGGAAGTGTACCAAGCGTACCGCGAGCCGCTCAGCGGCAAATCCGCGGAGTGGTGCCAGCGGCACCCTGGGCAGGACGAACGCCGCTGGAGCGCGCAGGACTTAATTCAGCATCTTGTATTGGTTTGCCGCAGCACGAGCCGGTTGCTCGAGACCCGACTGCAGCGCGGGAAGCCCGCTCACGGGCACGGCAGCATGGTGCAAAGGCTGTTGCAGGTGGTGGTGCTGGTATTCGGGCACATGCCGCACGGCGCGCCTGCTCCGCCCTTTGCACGTCCAGGACAGTTGCACTGGCCGGCGATGAACGGCGACGAGCTTTTGGAGATCCTGCGGCAGGAGATGGATCAGATGGATCAGTTGCTCGACTCCTGCCGAAAGCGCTTCGGGATTCAGCGTGCCGCCACGCATTTTCTTCTCGGCCCGATGCGAGTTGACCAGTGGCGCCGTTTTCACGCGGTCCACACCCGCCACCATCTCGAGCAGATGCAGGGCATCGAGAAGAGTGTCGGTCCTGCGGAGGCCACGGTGGTCGCAGAGCTGCAGCCGCACGCCGTGCCGCGCGGCGTCAATACTTCGACTTAATCGCGTAGGTCAGCCCCATCGTGAACTGAAACGAATTGTGCTTCGTCGGGGGCTCGGTTGCAGGCGAATCGTTTAGATAGCTGTCCGTGGTGCCCATGGAGATGCTGAAGTTCTTGTACGCCGGGAACGCGAAGGTGTTCGTTTCATTCGCCGAATACGCGTGCGGCATGTTGTAGGCGGGGATGTAGGCCAAGCCCTGGGTGAAAACCACGAGCTTCAATTTTGCGATGTAGTTTGCAGAGAACGTGGAGCCAATGAGGTTTTCATCCGTCGAACCGGATCCTGCGATGAAGTCCTGGCTCTCGTACTGGATGGTTCCCTTGAGGTCGGCTTCCTGCTTTGGGGTTTTGAGGGCCGTCCAACCGATGCCGCCGCCATAAATCTGCTGGAGGTTGAGATCCTGGCCGTAGTTATGGTCAAAAGCGGTTTGCGCCAGGGCAAAGAATCGGGCGGAGAGGTACTGGTCGCGCTCGGCGTCGAAATGAAAGATGGAGGATTTGGTGCTGGTGGCCGGCGTATAGACGCCGGCGCTGGTAAAGGCCGGCTGCGTGATTTTGCCGAACGATCCGCTGAGATCCGTTGACGTGCGGTTGCGCGGGTCGAGCCAGCTGACTGTGGGGACCTCGCGGACGAGGCTCAGGGCGCCGGAAAATGTGTATTGGTCCTGAGTTGCGGTGACGATGGAGGCGCCGGCTGTGGCAGCGCCATTCCAGCCGGTCAGGAAGCCCGGCTCATGGTTGATTTGTTTGTCCAGCGTGGCCTGATCGACGATGAATTGCGCGTCCTTCACCGGAATCGGAGGAGGAGCGGACTGCTGGCTAGCGGGCTGGACGGTGACCGCCTCGTTGGTGGCGTCGAGCTTGCCCATGGGCAGAGCTTCGACGGCGTGTTTGCCGCGCGCCTTCATATTTTTGTTCAGGACGGCGAAGTTCTCGGTGGCGTGGAGCTCTTTGATTTTGGCCCACGGCACGCTAAGGTCGCCCAGCGCGTCGCTGTGGAAGGTCACTGTCCCGGCTATTTCCTTCACAAACTTGCCGTGCAGGGTATCGCCATTGGCCAGGACAAGGACGTCCGGATCGGGTGCGGGGGCCTTTTTGTCCTCGGCCATGGTGGGCAGGCAGAGGGGTGCGATGAGGAGCAGCGGCAAGAACGGAAGACGACGAAGACGCGACGACAACTGGCTCATAGAGTTCAGAATCCTTTAAATAAAAGTCCCAGGGGTGTATTCAGTGGATATGGACCTCCGATGCGGGAGAGGTGCCTCCGCGTTGCAGGCGCTGGACGCGGGGCTGATTTTTCCCGACAATGGAGGTATGCCGCTTACGCGCGAGCAAGCTCTTGATTATTTTCGCTCAGACGACCTCATTGGACTAGGGATGGAGGCCGATGCGGTGCGCCGCCGGCTGCATCCCGAAGGCGTTGTGACGTACATCATCGATCGGAACATCAATTACACCAATTTTTGCACGGAATACTGCACGTTCTGCGCGTTTTATCGGCCGCTGAAGGGGAAGCAGTCCAGCGAGGGGTACATTCTCGACTTCGAGACCATCTACGCGAAGATCGCAGAGACGCTGGAAATGGGCGGCACGGGCGTGCTGATGCAGGGCGGGCTGCATCCCGATTTGAAGATCGACTGGTTCGAGCGTCTGCTGCGTGGCATTAAGCAGCGTTATCCGTCGATCTGGCTACATTGTTTTTCCGCATCGGAAATTTTGGCCATCGCGGAATACAGCGAGCTTTCCGTGCGCGACACGATTGCGCGCCTGCGCGAAGCGGGACTTGACTCGATCCCGGGCGGGGGCGCGGAGATTCTGGACGACGAAGTCCGTCATCGCATTGCGCGCCTCAAGTGCCGCACCGAAGATTGGGTGCTGGTCCACCGCACCGCTCATCAGCTGGGCATGCGAAGCACGGCGACGATGATGTTCGGGGTCGGGGAGTCGTTTGAGCAGCGCGTGAATCACTTCGACGTCATCCGCAGTTTGCAGGAAGAAACCGGCGGGTTCACGGCGTTTATCCCCTGGAGCTTCCAGCCGAAGCACACAGCGCTGGGCGGCCGCGGCTGGGATGAGGCGACGGCGGTCGAGTATTTGAAGGTGCTGGCTATCTCCCGCCTCTATCTCGATAACATTGAGAATGTGCAGTCCAGCTGGGTTACTCAGGGGCTGAAGGTACTCCAGATGGGGCTGCGCTTTGGCGGGAACGACGTGGGATCGGTGATGCTGGAAGAGAATGTCGTGAAGGCGGCAGGCACGTCGAACTGCACGACGGAAGAGGAACTTCGCCACATTATTCGCGACGCCGGATTCAGGCCGGTGCAGCGGGATACGCTGTACCGCACTATGTTTCTGAACTAACCAACACAATCGGCGAGTAAGATGGGTTGCACCCGGTCGTCAGGCTGCACGGCTTGATTTACTGGCTCGGACGCGTTTGCCGATTCTGATTCGGAAGCGGGGTTCTTTCTCACGCCGACCGTACAGATATGGGCTGTCGATGTTGTAATAGGACCTGCCTTCCCGCGGACAAACTCCTTGACCGACCCATGGCGTACGGAGCATGATTCCCGCGTTGCAAGGGTCAACGTATGAAGAGCAACGCCCTTACGGCGACCGTACGACTCAGGTTGACGCAGCCTTCGCAGGTTCTGGCCGTTTCCGACGAAATTCAGCAGCTTCTGGGGTTTTCGCCTGAGGAATGGCTGACCTCGCGCGTCACCCTGCTGGATCGTACGCACCCCGAAGATCGCCCGCTGGTGCGACCGCTGTTGGCGCCCGATTTGGCCAGCCCCACGGGCTCGATGCATATCCGGCTGCGCCACCAGGATGGCGGCATCCGCTGCGTTCTCGCCGAGTACACAAAAAAGCATGAGCGCGGCAGGGGCGACATCGTCCTCGATCTGACCCTCCAGTTCGCAAAGAAGCCCGAGGACAGCAGCCTGAGCGATATCTTTTCAAGTTTCCGGTCGCTGATGGACGACACGGATGACTACATGTATCTGAAGGATGCGAATCATGTGTTCATTGGGGCGACGCGCAGCATGTCAGAGTTGCTGGGAGGTTCGCCATCCGCCATCGATTTCGCGGGCAAGACCGTCTATGATCTGCATCCCGAGCCGTTCGCAGACATTCTGTACCGGCTGGACGCGCGGGTGCTGAACGAGGGCGTTTGCGTGCATGAAATTCAGCAGATGAAAGGCGCAGACGGGGCAGCGGTCTGGATCGACAACCGCAAGTACCCATTGCGCAACGGATCCGGCGAGGTGATTGGCCTGTACGGGATCTGCCCGAACATCACGCAGCCGCTCGAGGACCTACAAAAGCTAAAGGAGAGCCGGGAACTGCTCCAGCTTTTTATTGAGCATGCGCCGGCGGCCCTGGCGATGCTCGACCGGGATATGCGCTACGTGGCGGCCAGCCGCCGCTTTATCCAGAACTTTCGCCTCGGAGAGACAAGCGTCATCGGGCGTTCTCATTACGAGGTTTTCGGATTTATCCCGGAACATTGGCGGGAGCAGCATCGCCGGGCCCTGGCGGGGGAAATCGTTCACTGCCATGAAGATCGACTGCCGCGTCTGGACGGCTCCGTACACTGGCTGCGCCGCGAGCTGCATCCGTGGCGAACTGCGTCCGGCGCGGTGGGGGGCATCCTGATTTTTTCAGAAGACATAACGCAGCAGGTGCAGGCGCGCGAGCAACTGGAGCTGGCGGCGAGCGTGTTCACCAACGCGCGCGAAGGGATCACGATTACCGATCCCAGTGGAGCGATTCTTGATGTGAACCAGATGTTCACGCAAATTACCGGCTACAGCCGCGAAGAAGTAATTGGGTTGAATCCGCGGATTCTGAAGTCCGGGCGGCAGAGCGAGGAATTCTACCGCGACCTGTGGCGGGGATTACGAGAGAACGGTCAGTGGACCGGCGAGGTGTGGAACAAGGCCAAAGACGGCAGAGTGTATCCCGAAATGCTCACCATCAACGCTGTGTACGATTCGGTGGGCAAGGTGAAGCATTACGTCGGCATCTTCTCCGACATTTCGGCGACCAAGGAGCACGAACAGCAGATGGAGCGCGCGGCGAACTACGACGCGCTGACCAACCTGCCGAATCGCACGCTGCTGATTGACCGGCTGAAGCAGGCGATGGCCCAGGCGCGCCGCCGCAAACAGGTGCTGACGGTTGCGTGTCTCGATCTCGACGATTTCCGCCGGGTGAATGAGCGTTGCGGCCACGATGCCGGCGACAATCTGCTGATGGCACTGGCGAGGCGCATGAAGTTTATCGTGCGCGAAGCCGACACGCTGGCGCGCGTGGGCGGCGATAAGTTTGTGGCGGTGCTGCTGGACGTGGGTGAAACCGCGTCAGCCCACAGCCTGCTCGACCGCCTGCTGGCGTCCGCGTCGGAGCCGGAACCGTTCGGCGAGCGCGGAATTCCCGTCTCCGCGAGCCTGGGCGCTGTTTTCTATCCGCAGGCGCGGGAGGTCGATTCCGGCCATTTGCTGCGGCAGGCGGAACAGGCCATGTATCAGGCCAAGCTTGCCGGTAAGAACCGCTGTTTCCTTTTCGACCCGGGGCAGGACGATCTCTCGCGATCTTCGCAGGAGGAAGCGGAGCAGGTGCGTCATGCGCTCGAAGCGGGAGAGATGGTCCTCCACTATCAGCCTCGCGTTCACATGGGGACCGGCGCGATGGTCGGTGCGGAGGCGCTCATTCGCTGGCAGCATCCGACGCGCGGTGTGCTGGCGCCCGGAGAGTTTCTGCCTGTGATTGAAAATCATGTGCTCATCGACAAGCTTGGAGAATGGGTCATCGATCACGCGCTGAGCCAGCATGAGGCGTGGCGCGGTGCGGGACTCGAAATTCCGGTGAGCGTGAACATTGCGGCGCATCATTTGCAGTCGCGGGACTTCACCGGCCGTTTGCGCGCGCTGCTGGCGGCTCATCCGCGCGTGAGCCCCTCGTTTCTCGAACTGGAAATCCTCGAGTCGAGCGCGCTGCACGATGTGGCACGGGTCTCCAGTGTGCTGGCGGAATGCCGCGAGATCGGCGTTTCCGTTTCCCTCGACGACTTTGGCACGGGCTACTCATCGCTGACCTGGCTGCGGCGTTTGCCCGTCAACATTCTCAAGATCGATCAGAGCTTTGTGCGCGACATGTTGGATAACGCGGACGACATGAGCATTCTGGAAGGGGTTCTGGGACTGGCACGCGGCCTCGACCTGACTGCCGTCGCCGAGGGCGTGGAGACGGTCGACCATGGCCGCCTGCTGCTCCGGCTCGGCTGCGTCTACGGCCAGGGTTACGGCATTGCATGGCCCATGCCGCCGGATGCGCTGCCTGCGTGGGCTGGCAGTTGGCGCCCGGATCCAGTGTGGCAGGCCGCGTCGCCGCTCGGGTCTTCACAACGTCTGCTGCTGCAGGCCGCCATCGCGCATCGCTCCTGGATGATGGCGATGGAGGGCTTCCTGCTCGGCACACGGCTTGCTCCGCCGGCCTTTGAGGCACAAAAGTGCCGATTTGGGCGGTGGCTCGACGCAGGGCGCACAACCGCGGAGGGAACGTCGCCCGCGTTCATCAGCATTGACGCTCTGCACGGACAGGTGCATGCGCTGACGCAGCGTCTGACGGTCGCGCCGCCCTCCGGCGACGGCGACGGCGCTGGGAGCGTCCTCGCTGATCTGCATCGTCTGAACAGCGATTTCGTCAGTCAGCTCGAGATGCTGTTGCAGGGCTCTGCCGTTTTGAACTGATGCTGCCCGGCCTTTTCGCCGGCATCGCCGCCGAGGACAACGGATTGCGCTCAACTGACCTCTTATTCACATTACGAGCGGGCGGGCTCTTTTGCGGACCGGGCTGTCTGTTGAACGCTGTGGGGCTGCGTGGCATCCGCTCAGAACGAGAGACGACATGAAATCGTTAGCGGCGCCGACTCGCCTGAAGCCGATCGACAAGAAAAATGGCCTGCTCCAGGTCATCATCGAAACGCCGGCTGGCAGCCGCAACAAATTCGCCTTCGATCCCGATCAGGGGATTTTTACTTTGAAGGCAGTTCTGCCGGCCGGCATGACGTTTCCTTATGATTTTGGATTTCTGCCGCGCACGCTCGCGGGGGACGGCGATCCTATTGATGTGCTGTTGCTGATGGACGAGCCGGCGTTTCCGGGCGTCGCCGTGCGGGCACGCCTGATTGGCGTGATTGAGGGCGAGCAGATCGATGGGAAGAAGAGAATCCGCAATGACCGGTTGGTCGCCGTGGCCGCCGCCAACCACATGTATGCGAATGTGAGAAAGCTGAAGGACCTGCCGCGCAAATGGATCAGGGAGCTGGAAATTTTCTTTGTGAATTATCACGGGCTGGAGGGCAAGGCGTATCGCCTGCTGGGGTGCAAGGGCGCGGATGCCGCGCTGCGGCTGATCGAGCAGGCGCGCAAGGCCGCATGATGAGCGGGTTTGAACGCAGATGATGGACCTGGTGATTCGCTTTCTGGTGGGTGGCGCGGTGGTAAGCGTGTTTGCCATGCTGGGCGACGTTCTACGTCCGAAGAGCTTCGCGGGATTGTTTAGCGCTGCGCCTTCGATTGCGCTGGCAACGGTGACGCTCACCATTCACAAAGAGGGAAAGGTGTATGCCGCGCACGACGCCGCGTCGATGCTGCTGGGCGCAGTGGCGTTTATCTTTTATGCGGCTGCTGCGAGTTTCGTATTGCGGCGTTGCAGGATGAGCGCGCTCGCCGCCGCCTCAGTTTTGATGCCTGTTTGGCTGGGCGTGGCGCTGGGGCTGTGGGCGATTTTTGGCGGGAGGGGCTGAGTGATCGAGGTCAGACTCTCCGCTGTGAAGGGAACCAGGCCGCATGAGTATTTGATCCGTTTCCTGTTTGGAGGATCGGCGACGGTGTTGGCGGGTTTGCTGGCGCAACGATTCGGTCCGGGGATCGGCGGACTGTTTCTAGCGTTTCCCGCGATCTTTCCGGCTACGGCAACGCTGCTGGAAGCGCACGAGAAGAAGCGGAAGCAACGCATGGGCTGCGACGGGACGGTGCGCGGACGGATGGCGGCGAGCATCGATGCGGCTGGCGCGGCTCTGGGATCGATTGGACTTTGCACGTTTGCGGCGGTGCTGTGGCGACAGCTGCCAGGACACAACGCGGCGCTGGTGATTGCTGGGGCTGCGGTGGTGTGGACGCTGGTTTCCTGCGCGGGTTGGGAAGTGCGCAAGAACCGGATGTTCGGGCTGCGGCGGCCGCGCCGGACTGGGGCTGGGGGCTAGGTGCCTGGCTTAAGGGCCGGCCATTTTCCGGGGATCGAGAATCTCTGCGATTTGTTCTTCGGTGAGCAGATTTTTCTTGCGCGCCAGGGCGACGATGGATTCGCCGGTCGCCACGGATTCCTTGACCAGTTCCGCGGCTTTGGCATAGCCGATGTAAGGATTCAGCGCGGTCGCGAGGGCGATGGTGCTCTCCGCATACTGGCGGCATTTTTCGGCGTTGGCGGTGATGCCTGCCACGCAGCGCTCGGTGAATTGGTGCAGCGTGTTGGCGAGGATGGTGATGCTTTGCAGAACGTTGTAGGCCATCGCCGGCATCATGACGTTGAGTTCTAACTGACCGGCCTGGACGGCGAGGGCTACGGCTGTGTCGTTGCCGATGACCTGAAAGCTTACCATGGCGGCGAGCTCGGCCATGACTGGATTGATCTTGCCGGGCATGATGGACGAACCGGGCTGCAGGCTGGGCAGGTGAATTTCGTTGAAGCCGGTGTTGGGGCCTGACGAGAGCAGGCGCAGGTCGTTCGAAATGCGAATGACTTCGAGGGCGAGGTTGCGGAGGGCTGCGCTGACCTGACTCATGCAGGCGTGGGACTGCATGGCCCAGCGCAGGTCGTCGGCAGGGATGAGCGGCTGGCCGGAAATGCGTGCGAGATTGGCTACGGCTTTCGCGCGGTAGTCGGGATGCGTGTTGAGTCCGGTGCCGACGGCTGTGCCGCCCAGACCTAATTCGCGCAGGGCCAGGCCGGCCGAGCGGAGTGCCTCTGAAGCTTTGCCAATTGCGACGCCATAGGCTGCAAATTCCTGGCCGAGGCGGATGGGGACGGCATCCTGCATGTGGGTGCGGCCGGCCTTCATGATGCCGTCGAACTCTGCGCCCTTCTGTGCAAAGGCGGCGGCGAGCGTGTCCAGCTCTGGATAGAGAGTTTCGAGGGCGAGGAGCGCCGCTACACGCATCGCTGTCGGAAAGACGTCGTTGGTCGATTGGCCGTAGTTGACGTGATCGTTGGGATGAACCTCGGCATACTCGCCGAGCTTGCCGCCGAGGATTTCGTTGGCGCGATTGGCGATGACTTCGTTGGCGTTCATGTGGAAGCTGACGCCGGCTCCAGCCTGGAAGACGTCGACGACAAATTCGTCGTTCCAGCGGCCGTCGATGACTTCCCGCGCGGCCTGGAGGATGGCGTCGGCGCGGCGCGCGTTGACGGTGCCCACTTCGCGATTGGCTTCGGCAGCGGCGAGTTTGACCATGGCGATGGCGCGAATGAGCAGGGGATGGGCACGCATGCCGGAGATGGGATAGTTCTCGACGGCGCGGGCGGTTTGCACCCCGTAGTAGGCGTGGGCGGGGACCGGGAAGAATCCGAGGGAGTCTTTTTCTTTGCGGGTTGCTGTCATCGGTAGCTACTCCTTTGACGGAGAAGGCATAGGCGACGGAGAAGGCATTGGAATTTATGCGCCCGCGTGGACTGCCGGTTCTCAGGCCAGAATCGGTACTCCGGCGAATTCACGTTGAATTCTTGCCTTCCATTCTTTGGGTCCGGTTTCGTGGACTGAGATGCCCTCGGAGTCGACGGCGACCGTGACCGGCATGTCTTCGACGACGAATTCGTAGATGGCTTCCATGCCGAGGTCTTCGAAGGCGACGACGCGTGCTGCGCGAATCGCTTTGGAGACGAGGTAGGCGGCGCCGCCGACGGCCATGAGATACACGGCGCGGTTGTCGCGGATGGCTTCAATCGCCGCGGGGCCGCGCTCGGCCTTGCCCACCATGCCGAGAAGGCCGGTCTGCTCCAGCATCTGGCGGGTGAATTTGTCCATGCGGGTTGCGGTGGTGGGACCTGCGGGACCCATGACTTCCTCGCGGACGGGGTCGACCGGGCCTACGTAATAGATGAATCGGTTGGTAAAGTCGACGGGCAGTTTTTCGCCGCGGGTTAGCATTTCCGTCATGCGCTTGTGCGCGGCGTCGCGGCCGGTGAGCAGCTTACCGCTGAGAAGGACGACGTCGCCGGGTTTCCAGGTGGCCACTTCTTCGCGGGTGACGGTATCGAGGTTCACGCGGCGCGCGGATGAGACGTCGTAGGTCAGCTCGGGCCAGTCCTTCAGGGAGGGCGGCGCGAGGGTCACGGCTCCGGAGCCATCGAGCACAAAGTGCGCGTGGCGTGTGGCCGCACAGTTGGGAATCATCGCTACGGGCAAATTGGCGGCGTGGGTGGGGTAGTCGCGAATCTTGATGTCGAGCACGGTGGTGAGGCCGCCGAGGCCCTGCGCGCCGATTCCGAGCTGATTCACCTTTTCGTACAGCTCAACGCGCATTTGCTCGATGCGATTCTTTGGGCCGCGCTCCAGCAGGTCGCGCATGTCGATGGGATCCATGAGGGATTCCTTCGCGAGGAGCATGGCTTTCTCCGCCGTGCCGCCGATGCCGATGCCCAACATGCCTGGGGGGCACCAGCCTGCGCCCATGGTGGGGACGGTTTTGAGCACCCATTCCACGATGGAGTCGGAGGGGTTGAGCATGGCGAACTTCGACTTAGCCTCAGAGCCGCCGCCTTTTGCGGCCACGGTCACTTCCACTTCGCCGCCGCGAACCATTTCGACGCTGACGACTGCGGGTGTGTTGTCTTTGGTGTTGCGGCGCGCTCCGGCTGGATCGGCCAGGATGGAGGCGCGCAGCTTGTTATCGGGATCCAGGTAGGCGCGGCGGACGCCCGCGTCGGCCATTTCCTGGACGGTCATCGTCGCGTCCCAGCGGACGTCCATGCCGATCTTGAGGAAGACGGTGACGATGCCGGTGTCCTGACAGATGGGGCGATGGCCTTCGGCGCACATGCGGGAATTAATGAGGATTTGGGCGATGGCGTCCTTTGCCGCCGGGGATTCTTCGCGCTCGTAGGCGCGGGCCAGGCTGGTGATGTAATCCACCGGATGGTAATAGCTGATGTATTGCAGAGCGTCCGCGATGCTCTGGATAAAGTCTTCCTGCCGAATCGTCGCCATAGTGTGCCTGATGGGGTTCCGTCCCCATCTTTCAGGTTAACCGAACGGGCGGCGGCGCGATGTACACAGGCCCCGCATCCATCGTCTAAGCTAGGGAGATGGGGCAAACGGAGAATTTCGACGTTCTGGTGATTGGGGCGGGCCCGACGGGGATGGCGTGCGCCATAGAAGCGCAGCGCGCGGGGTTCCGGTCTGCACTGATCGACAAGGGCTGCCTCTGCAACTCGCTGTTCAACTATCCGTCGCACATGACGTTCTTTACGACGTCGGAGTTGCTGGAGATCGGCGACATTCCGTTTCCGAGCCCCAATGCCAAGCCCACGCGCAACGAAGCGCTCGAGTATTACCGCAAGGTCGCGATGTTCTACAAGCTCGACGTGAGGGCGTACCAGCGGGTGGAGTCAGTCAGCGGGATGGACCTCAATTTTACGGTGCGCACGCGCGATCGCTTCGACCGGGAACAGGTCTATTCTGCGCGCAAAGTTGTGGTCGCGACGGGCTATTACGATTTGCCCGCGCTGATGAACATTCCCGGCGAAGACTTGTCGAAGGTGATGCACTACTACGTCGATCCGCATCCTTATTTTGGAATGGACGTGGTTGTGATCGGCGGAAAGAACTCGGCAGCGATTGCCGCGCTGGAGTTGTGGCGTCATGGCGCGCGGGTCACGCTTGTGCATCGTGGGGCACATATGCATCGGCATGTGAAGTACTGGATTCTTCCCGACATTGAGAATCGGATCAAGAACGGGGAAGTTACTGCGTATTTCAATACTTCGGTGACTCGCATCGATCCTGACTCAGTGACTGTGGAAACGCCTGAAGGGCAGCGGGTGCTGCGCAACGACTTTGTGTTTGCACTGACTGGTTATGTTCCGGACTTTACGTTCATTGAATCGCTGGGCGTGCGCATCGAGGGCGAGTTTCGCTGTCCGGCCTGCGATCCGAAGAGCCTCGAAAGCAATGTTCCTGGCATCTATCTCGCTGGCGTGATCATTGCCGGCGATCGCACCAACGAAATTTTTATTGAGAACGGCCGCTTCCACGGGCGGCAAATCGCTGAGGACCTGAAGCAGAAGCTCCAGTCCCCGGCGAGGGCGCTCGCCGGCGTATAACGCGCGGGGGCCCAAACGAGTAGCAGGAAGTTCCCGGACCGCATGGGCCCAGGTATTCAGCAGACGATGAAGCTACCCAGACCACACACGATGCGCGGGCAGTTACTGGCTGCACTGATCCTCTTCGAGATCATTGTGGTCGCGGTCTTCGCGTTCATTGTGGTGAACCAGCAGCGCACGGAACTGCATCAGCGGCTGCAGCGGCGCCTGGAGAATCAGGCGTCTTTGGCAGCTTCCATGGCCACCATGGCCCTCGAAGACAATCATCCCGAGGAACTGCAGCGCGTCGTACAGAGCGTGGCCTCGGCGCCCAGCGTGAGTGCGGCGCAGATCACGGACGTGAACGGGCGCACCGAGGCCAGTACCGATCCCGCCCTTCTCGGCAAGCTGGTGCTCACCGAACACGAGAAGGCGTATTTGCGCGAACTGGCGAAGCCCGTTATTTTTCCGACTCCCCCGGGCCACTGGGAAGCGGTTGCGCCGATCCGCGAGCACGGCCAGCTAAGCGCTTTCGCGTGGATCTACCCCAACGGGCGGCAGGATCGTGACGACCTCAATTCCCTCGTCCGCATCACGCTGCTTTGGGCAGCGTTTGTGCTGATCGGATGCACCATTGTGGCCAGTATTCTGACGCGGTCGATCACCAGCCAGCTCGACCTGCTGAACCGCGCCACGAGCGGCCTGATTCACGACTCGGAGGACACAGGGGCGTTTCCGCTGCCGGTGCGATCCGCTACGGAGGCAGCCGATCTTACCGTCGCCTTCAACCGCATGGTCGCGGCGATGCAGGATCAGCGAGCCGGCCTGAATGAAACGCTGGCGCTGCTGGATTCCATGCTGGCGAATGCGCCCATTGGGTTTGCCTTCTTCGACCGCAAGTACCGATTCGTCCGGGTGAATCAATTTCTTGCCGATATGAACGGGTACGCATTCGCATTGCATCTGGGCCGGAGCGTTTCCGGGATTTTACCGCCGGCTGCGGCCGCGAAACTCGAGCACCACATCGAGTCTGTGTTCGAAACGGGCGAGCCGGTTCGCAATCTCGAGCTGGCATGGGAGTCCGAACCGGGGCGTTGGCGCAGCTGGCTCGCTCATCTTTATCCGGTGCGGACCGATCCGGAAACGACGCGGTGGGTAGGCGCGATCCTGGTTGACACCACCGAGCAGAAGCGCGCGGAAGAGGCGCTGCGGCGGACGGAGAAGCTGGCGGCTGCGGGGCGGCTGGCTGCATCGATCGCACATGAGATCAACAATCCGCTGGAGGCGATCACCAATCTGCTGTATCTGGTGCGGCAGGAGAATTTGACGCCGAGCGCTGCGCATTTCGCGGGGATGGCGGCGCAGGAAGTGGCGCGGGTTTCTGAAATCACGCAGCAAACGCTGCGGTTTTACCGGCAATCGACTCTGCCCGCGCGGGCCAATGTCTGCGAGCTGCTGGAGTCGGTGCTTACGCTGCATGCCGGGCGCATTCAGGCAGTGCAGGTGGAACTGGATCGCGAATATGAGAGCGACCTGCCGCTGTTTTGTTTTGCGGGCGAGTTGCGACAGCTGTTTGCGAATCTGGTGACCAACGCGCTGGACGCGATGACGCCAGGCGGCGGGCGGCTGATTGTGCGGGCACGCGCGGCGCAGCAGGATGGCGTCGCAGGGGTGCGGGTTTCCGTCGCCGATACCGGATCGGGCATCAACGCGGAGGCGAAACGACACATCTTCGAGCCGTTCTTCACGACCAAAGAGGCAACTGGCACTGGACTGGGGTTGTGGGTGAGCGAGCAGATCATCCGCAAACACCATGGAACGGTGCGGGTGCGCAGCAGTTCGAGCGGGGCGACGGGGACGGTGTTCAGCGTGTTCTTTCCTTCGACGGGCATCGACGCTGAGGTGATGGAAGCGGAGCGGCTGCTTGGGGATGCGGTTCCGCAGGATCGGTAGTCCCAGGACATCAAAGAAACGGTCCGCTGTCCGTGCCGGCATCTTTCTCGGCCGCTCTGCGACCGATTCCCCTTCGGGGGGTCCCTCGACTACGCACCGGATGATTGGCCGATTGCTGGAAAATGTCGTGGCGGCGCTTCGCTCGGGATGACATTTTGGTCGCTCAGGACCAGTCGATGTGGATTCCCCTTGCGGAGATGGTGATGTTGGGAGGCTTTTGCCTGGTCAGCACGCGGATGGTTTGGAAGCCGCCGGTGAGGGCAAGGATGGCGCCACTGCCGATGAGGAGTCCGAGCTTGCTGGTGGGGTCGGGGTCGACGATGGCGAGGATGACCATGGCTGCGCCGAACACGGTCATGCCGCTGGAAATGGCGACCGCGGTCCATTCCTTGCGAGAGAGCTTGCCGGTGACGCCCATCTGGAGAAGGGACTGGGTGGCGGGGTCGATGCCGATGCCGGCGTCGTCGATGAGTTCGACCTGGGTGCGGTTGCGATAGGCGCGGGTGAGCTGCGCAAGCCAGTCCTGCTGCGAGGTGCGGAGGGTGGTTGGAGTGAGTTGGGGCGGTTGAGGGTCGGAGCCGGACATGGTGCTGGTAGTGTAACGGCACTGGCGAG
>Ga0206828_1008_pt1 | contig 51205 bp, 50 predicted proteins | sample Alteio_BWOrgCont_78_FD_152858 | JGI IMG/M metagenome (GOLD analysis project Ga0206828, IMG submission 152858) | Enriched cells from forest soil in Barre Woods Harvard Forest LTER site, Petersham, Massachusetts, United States -... | ecosystem: Environmental > Terrestrial > Soil > Temperate forest >... | reverse complement strand
TCAAAATCCTCGGGATACCAGGAAGGTGCTTATAGCTTAATGCGAATCGTGACAGGTTTTTTGTTTTCGCTTCATGGAGCACAAAAGGTTTTGGGTTTGTTGAGTGATCCGGCCATGTCGCCGCCGCTGGGGTCTCAAATGTGGGTCGGTGGAGTCATTGAACTCGTCGCAGGGTTTTTAATCCTCATTGGTTTTTTGACGCCCTTTTTTGCCTTTCTGGCAAGCGGTGAAATGGCAGTCGCTTACTTTCAATTTCATTGGAAGTTTATGTTTGATAACAACTTTTTCCCAATCATTAATCATGGGGAATTGGCAGTGGTTTACTGCTTTCTGTTTCTTTTTATCGCCACTCGGGGCGCAGGGAAATGGTCGGTGGATAACTCGATGATGGGGCGTCGTTGATTATTCAAACAACTAGATAAAAGGGAGGCAGTTTATGAACCGGATCACAACCAAAGATGGCACGGAAATCTACTTCAAAGACTGGGGAACTGGACAACCAGTAGTTTTCAGTCACGGTTGGCCACTGAGCTCGGATGCATTTGAAGATCAAATGTTCTTTCTGGCCTCGCATGGTTATCGTTGTATTGCCCATGATCGTCGCGGCCACGGGCGCTCGAGCCAGCCATGGGATGGCTATGAATACAATACCTTCGCCGACGATCTTGCGGCACTGGTCAACCAGCTGGATCTAAAAAACATAATTCTTATTGGTCATTCGATGGGCGGCGGTGAAGTCGCGCGTTACATTGGCCGCCACGGAACAAAGAGGGTGGCGAAGGCGGTGATCATCGGTGGGGTCCCACCGTTGTTGTTGAAGACTGACGCGAATCCCGGTGGTGTGCCAATGGAAGTGTTCAATGGTATCCGTGGCGGCATCCAGGCCGACCGCTCACAGTTCTTCCAGGATCTCAGCGGGGCATTCTTTGGCGCCAATCGGCAGGGTTCCACCGTCTCACAAGGTTTGCGAGATAACTTCTGGCGTCAGGGAATGCAGGCGAGCTTGAAAGGGGTCTACGATTGTGTCAAGGCGTTCTCCGAGACTGATTTCACTGATGATCTCAAGAAGATTGACGTGCCAACCCTTATTTTGCACGGCGATGATGACCAGTTGGTGCCGATTGCTAACTCGGCGTTGCTTCAGGCCAAAATGGTGAAGAATGCGACTCTCAAAGTCTACAAAGGCGCTTCGCATGGCTTATGCGCAACACACAAAGATCAAATCAACGAAGACTTACTTGGGTTCATTAAGTCCTGATTTTATTCCTCGAAGATCAATGAGGTTATGGAAGGAAACATAATGACACAGTCAAACAGTAACACGGGGGATGTAGTTTCGCGCCTCGATAAACTTGGGATTGTCCTGCCTACGCCACCGGCACCATTGGGAGCTTATGTGGAATCGTCGGATACTGGAAATTTGCTTTTCTTGACCGGCATGTTACCGGTGGTCAATGGTAAGCTCGCGATTTCAGGACGCCTGGGTGAAAATCTTTCAGTTGAAGAGGGTCAGAATGCGTGCCGCATAGCTGCACTCAACGCTCTGGCAGCCGCGAAACATCATCTAGGCACTTTGAATCGGCTTAAAAAACTCGTCAAGCTTACAGTTTTCATGGTTACAACTGAAAAATTCGTCGAACACGCTCAAGTGGCGGATGGTTCGTCAAAATTATTTGTTGAAATTTTTGGGGTAAAGGCAGGCCATACCCGGTCGGTACTTGGTATGCAGAGTTTGCCTATCGGTACTCCAGTGATAGTTGACTGTATTTTTGAAATCGGATCAGCCTAAGAGAAGAACAGAAATGAAAGGATAGGTTATGGAGACTGACGGAAAGCCATTAACTGAGAGCGAACTTGTTCACGCGATATTCGATACGATGCTTCAGGTACATGGCGTTACACGTGGTCACCGCGTTGTACACGCCAAAGGGATAGTGTGTGATGGAACTTTCACGCCGTCAAAAGACGCGATGAAGTTTTCCAAGGCTGTTCATTTTCAAGGGTCTGTTCCCGTGATTGTCCGGCTGTCTGATGGGAACCCTGACCCCATCATCCCGGACAACTCGCCTAATGCTGGACCAAGGGGCATGTCGGTTCGATTCAAATTACCCAATGGCAAAGAAACCGACATTATTGCCTTATCTGTTAATGGTTTTGCCGTCAGCACTGGTGAAGAGTTTCTTGAGTTGCAAAAAGCTGTCGCTGCCACCGATGGCACTAAGCCGCATCCGTGGCCTATTGAAGCATTTTTAGGCACCCATCCAAACGCCTTAAGGTTCGTGATGGGTACGCAAGTGGTTCCGGCTAGCTTCGCTACTGAATCATTTTTCCCGGCCAACACCTTTATTTTTGTGAATAAGGATGGCGTGAAACAGGCGGGGCGTTACGAAATTATTCCTTTCGAAGGACAACACAATTTGAGCGAGGACGAAGCGAAGGCGAAGTCGGAAGGATTTCTGTTTGAAGATTTGAAGACCCGCTTGGTGAAGGGCCCGATCGAATATCATTTAATGGTGCGGTTGCCCAATGTCGGAGATTCGACGAAAGATCCTTCGGTCATTTGGCCGGCAGATCGCAAAACGATCGACTTGGGAACGATAAGCGTCACTTCGGAGATTGCCAACAGCAGTGAAGTTGAAAAAGGCCTTGGATTTTACCCAACAAACTTGACGGATGGCGTCGAACTATCTGATGATCCATTCCCAAGCCTTCGAGCCAAGGTTTACGCCCTTGCTAGGGCGCATCGTAAATAAATGCAGGAGTTTTACTTGAGGCGAAAATCGGCTGGATTTTTCGGATTCAGTCGTTTTTGTTTTGCGGTTTATCTAGAAACAGAGTGAAAAGCTCGTTTGGTTCGGAGTCTTTTACATGAGATACAAGATTTTAATAACTCTAATATTGGTGATCCTGATGACGTCCACTAACGCGTTTAGCCAGGCAGTAGTTGAGTACCATACGGTGAAAGTGGATAACCTGGATATATTTTATCGAGAGTCCGGGCCGAAGGATGGCCCAATACTTCTGTTACTTCATGGAGTTCCAACTTCCTCGCGAATGTATCAGCCGATGCTGGAGTCAACACTCGCCAAGAAATATCATCTCATCGCGCCCGACTTTCCCGGTTTCGGTTATTCTTCGTGGCCTACACCCAAGGACTTCCGCTATACATTCGATCATCTTGCTCAAGTTATGGAAGACTTCGCGGCTGTCTTGAAACTGGATCGCTATACGTTGTTTTTACATGACTATGGCGGCCCCATAGGGATGAGGATGGCTATCGCGCACCCTGGAAATGTTGACGCAATTATCATTCAAAACGCGGTATCTCATGATGAAGGTCTGGCTCCGGCATGGGCTGCGCGTCGGGCGTTTTGGCAAGATCGTGAATCGCACGAGGCTGAGTTCCGTAAAACTTTCTTGTCTTTGGAAACAACTCGAAAGCGGCATCTGGGTATGTCTCCGCACCCTGAGCGCATTGATCCGGATACTTGGACGGATGAGTTTTACTTTTTGAGTCAACCCGGGCAGGCCGATATTCAGACTGACTTGTTTTTTGATTATCAAACCAATGTGCGGTCGTACAGTTCCTGGCAAAAATGGCTCCGTGAACACCATCCAAAGATGCTTGTGATGTGGGGTAAATATGACGCTTCATTCACGTTAGCTGGCGCGGAGGGCTACAAGAAGGATGTTCCGGAAGCTGAGCTTCACATACTTGATGCGGGTCACTTTGCTTTGGATGAACAACCGTCACAAGTCATCCATTTGACTGAAGACTTTATGGATCGGCTTTACCACAAGTAATAGACCGCTTTTCGTGGCGGAATAGGTAGCGGGGGACAACATGCCGTATGAAAAGTTAATGGGTATTCAGGTTGTTGATGAGGAACTTTATCAGAAATATCGAGAAGCCATGACGCCGATTTTGACACGATACGGCGGTGGTTTTCGATTCGATTTTAAAATCAAAGAGACGTTGCGATCTGAAACCGACCATGAGATCAATCGGGTTTTTATTATTTATTCGAAGGATTCAGAATCCCTGAATGCCTTTTACCACGATCCTGAATATAAGGCCATTCGGCAAAAGTATTTTGAACCAGCGGTCCCTAAGTCCACGGTGATTTCCGAATACAACCGGTAGGAAAACTGAGGAAGGAAAACGAAGTGACAATATTGAAAGCTGGGACTAAGGCGCCTGATTTTTCCCTGCCTTCTACACCGGAACAAAAGGTTAAACTCTCGGACTTTCTGGGCAAAAATGTAGTGATGGTTTTTTATCCTGCGGACTGGAGTCCGGTCTGCGGCGATCAGTTGGCCCTTTACAACGAAGTTCTTCCCATGATCCAAAAGCATAATGCCGAGGTTATCGGCCTGTCGGTGGATGGCATCTGGTGCCACCTCGAATTTGGGAAGGAACGCAAATACCGCTTTCCCATCCTGTCAGATTTCGAGCCCAAAGGCGCGATAGCGAAATTGTATGGTGTTTACTGCGACCGTGAGGGAACAAGTGAAAGGGCTTTATTTGTTATCGACGGGGAAGGAATTATTCGTTGGAGTTATTTATCTCCCATAGATGTCAATCCGGGGGCGGATGGCATTTTGGACGCGCTGGAAATAATCACTAAAAAGGAGAAAGCATGAGCGATATGGCGAAATTGAAGATACAGGTTTCTCAAGAAGACCATGCGGAAGGTCCGCAAGACGCTCCCTTGGTACTGGTGGAGTACGGCGACTACCAATGCCCCCATTGTAAAAGAGCCTTTCCTGTCGTCAAACGACTCCAAAAGGCGTTGGGAGACAGATTGAAATTCGTCTTTCGTAATTTTCCTCTCTCTACAATGCACCCCGACGCTATGAACGCCGCCAAGGTGGCCGAAGCCGCAGCGCTTCAAGGAAAAATTCTCAGAGATGCACGACATGCTTTACGAGAACCAACTGGCTCTGGATGTGAAGAGTCTCGAGAAGTATGCGGCGAAATTGGGGCTGAAAGCAGGAACCGTGGAGATGGCGCTTGCCGATACAGAAATTGAAGCCCGGATTGAAAAGGATTTTGATGGAGGGGTACGTAGTGGGGTCAACGGTACACCGACCTTTTTTGTGAACGGCATTCGTTACGACGAAGATTGGGATTACGTTCCTTTTTTGAGCGCCCTCAAGGCAACACTGGCTGAATAAGGAACTTTATGCCATCCCCCAACGTAAAACGCTACCTCGAGAACTACCAAGGCGAATTAGATGGAGTTGCTCTTTACTGCGCCTTGGCCGAGGTGGAGGAGAATCCTAAGCGCGCCCAAGTTTATGAAAACCTGGCCAGGATGGAGAAGAAACACCAGGGCTTTTGGGAAGAGTACCTGAAAAAAGAAGGCGTCTCTGTTCTGCCGAACAAACCGAGTTGGAGGATGAGGACTCTGATTTGGATCGCTGAACATTTTGGGCCAGACTCGATTTTGAGTACCGTAGCGGGGTTTGAGAAAGCAGACAAGAACATATACGTTTCCCAGGAAGAGACGAAGGGCACCAGCATGACGGCTGACGAGCATCTGCATGACCGAGTGCTGGGAGAGATACTGAAGGTGGACAAGGATGGTGCTTCCGGAAGCTATCTTGCCCAGTTAGAGGGACGACATAAGAGCATGGGTGGAAACGCCTTGAGGGCTGCGGTACTGGGTGCTAATGACGGCCTTTGTTCCAATATGAGCTTAGTCATGGGTGTAGCTGGAGCTTCCTTCAATGAGCATATTCTTCTACTAATTGGTTTGGCAGGACTCTTGTCTGGAGCCTGCTCCATGGCTTTGGGAGAATGGCTTTCGATGACCAGTGTTCGAGAACTGGTAGAAAGAGAAATTAGAGTGGAGTCCGAGGAATTTGATCTAAACCCTCAGGCCGAAGGTGAAGAACTTCAGCTTATCTATGAGTCGAAAGGTATGGAGCCAGAGGCCGCCAAAACTCTTGCCAGCCATATGATTGCCAACAAGGAACGCGCCATGGACGCCTTGACCAGAGAAGAACTGGGAATTAACCCAGAGGACAAGGGAGGCAATGCATTAGAAGCCGCCGCTGTTTCCTTCGGGCTTTATTCGTTGGGAGCCATCATCCCAGTTTCCCCAATATTCTTTCTTCATGGTGTACATGCCGTTATTGCCAGTGCGGTGTTAAGTGCCATCGGTCTTTTCCTTTTTGGTGCTTTGAGCACTCTCTTCACGGGCAGGCCCGTTCTCATAGCTGGGTCTCGCCAACTGGGTTTGGGTCTCCTTGCAGCTGGCGTTACTTTCCTGCTTGGACACCTTTTGGGTGTGAGCTTATCTTAGGTGATCGCTTAATCTGTCGTCGTCCACATGGGACGTTATTTCCGAAACGGTTGTTGATCTCATATGCTGGAAAATCTGGTTTAATAATTTCTCCCATCCAAATGGAAGAATTCTTTATTTTAAAAAGGCAAGAAATTAAAGGTGATGGGCATGAACGGGAAAGGTAATACTTCTAAAGAATCCGAAGTTAATAAAAAGCCTCATTGGAATATTTTGGATCTTTTGAAGGGGCAAAAAGAGGCGATTATCTTCCATTCGGGAGAGGAATATCGCCTTCGGCTGACCAAAAACAACAAACTGATCCTAACAAAATAGAATATTAACAATTTAGTTAATTTTCTTTTTAGGGCGGCCACGAACTGGTTTCACCGTTTTTGGTTCTTTAAAAAAATCAGCGGCCTGACACTTCAATACTTTTATGAGACGAAATAAAGTCCAAAGACTTATTCCGCTGTCAGCTTCCCATTTTTGAAAGTCTCTTAGTCCTACGCCCATCAATTCTGCGAGTTCCGCTTGTGTTAGTCCTCTTTCAACCCGAATTTCCGCTAATCTTCGATTGAAATTTCTGTAAAATTTTTCACCTGCTTCTTTATCAAACAATTGCCACTCCTCAAGGTGACGACCAAGAACCAAATGAATGATTCCTGGCTGGTTACCTTAAGGGGTCTGGCTAGCTTCCTTTTGGGGAACTGGCTTGGCATTTAATTTAGGGTTAATTATATAAATTTTGCAAAAGAAAGTATTTTTTAAAAACGGGGTATTCTCCACGTTTTAATATTTTTAAAATTTAGGAAAATCACTCCCTGAAGAAAATTGGCTTTTGGGGAGATGATTTATGAAACTGCGGATTTTTGGTATTTTTTTGTTTTTTTCGTTATGGATTTTTGTAGTAATTCTGTCCACTTCCTGCAAGAACAGTGGTCCTTCCACGCCTTACGACATGCCTTTTAGTCCTACCCCGACATTTACTTCAACCCCGACGCCAGTCGTTCATGTGATCGGTCCCGTTAATGTCTTTGTGGAAGATAAGGGAGTTGGTGTCCCCAATCTTATGGTGGAGGCTATACCACCTTCTGGGGTCACGGTTTACAGCCAAGCGACGACGGCCAGCGGTACTGCCGCCTTTAATCCACCTTATCTGGAACTAGGAAATTGGACTTTCGTTGTCCCGGCTCAAACTCCTTTTCCATACGCGCCCTCCACAATCACCATGCCGGTCACTACTGCCAATGAAACTGCCAATTTCAATACTGCTGGAACGGCAGTTTATTTGACACCTACGGTGCCAGAATCATTTACCTCCACGAATCCGAGCTCTCCCTATACCTACTACATGGTTTACAGTCAGCCGGGAAATTTATTTGTTCCGTCAACATTGGCTTTCACGGGTTTCCCGACGAATTGGAGCGGGTCCTATGGTCCCGCTATTTTGGGGTATGGAAGTGCTGACGCCGGTTCGGTGACTGTGATAGCCAATAATTGCGTCGATCAGGCACCAAGTTTTGCGGTGACCCTGACGGATTCAACGGGACATGTAAGGGCCATTAGTTCTCAACAAACGATTACAAAGGCTTTTACCTCAAACGTCACCGTCACATGGACAACCACAGGGTTGAATTCGAACTTCTGCAATGACGGAAACGGGATAGGGATTGTGTATGGAACCTTGAACGTTTCAACCTCGAATGCCTGCTCGTACGACGTTTCGGTGCAAGTGTCGATGAATACGGGTGATTGTTGTTATAGCCAATTCCAGACTCCAAATGGGAACTCAAGCGCGGCCAACTGCGGCGGAGGCTCGATAGGCTTTGGACCGGGTTCCTACAACTGCACCATCAACAGTACGGCTACTTGGGGTGCCCTGAATTGTTCCTTCCGGGGACAAAGCAATACAGTGGGTGTTCCGACCTCGGGTTCGACACAACTTTTGAGTGTGAATTATTGAGGCCCGCCATGAAAACGACGATCATTCTTTGTTTGGTCTTATTGACTACGTCGGTTTTAGCCCAAACGAAATCGCCTACGCAAACCACTACCCCCAGCCCAACGACAACGCCTTCAACTCCAACTGAAAATGTGACGAAGTGGGTAGCGCCGCCGGACATTACGGACGATTCGAAAACGGTGGAAACCAATGTTGGTTTGCACATATCCAACGACTCCTCAAGCGATCCGACTTATACGTTGTTCGATCTATCGTCGGTACGGAAGTTGGACGAGAACGACGTTTCGGCCACTGGCAAGGTCCGTTTTATCAAACCGCTCTCGTCTACCGATAATGTTGAAAAGTTGCAAGTTCGGGAGGCTAATTTGTCCCTTTCAGAACCTTGGATCGAGGTCCGGATTGGCCGAATGGACCTGTCTGATATTTTAAGTACGACCCACTTCTTTGGTAGATATCCCCTGATGGGGGAAAGGCGACTTGATGGGGTCAAGGTTTATATCCCTTTCAAGTTCTTCTTTGGCGTGGAGGATTACAAAAGTGTTTCGAGTCCTCCTACCTCGTTAAGTTTTTTTTATTTCCCATCTCTTTTTACGACCGAGGACGCGCTAATCAATGGGTCCCAGGGATTCTTCCTTGGTCAAGCCCGCATGAAGCTCGATGTTGAGGACATGCGGATCGTAACCATTTTTAACTTAGGGGCCAGTTCTTCCGATTTTTACCAGTACAGTTCGGCGAATGGAAATCTGACCTACTCACTTTGCGGGGAGGTTAATATCGCCCGGAACTCTGATATCTACCTCGAATACGGTGTCCAGAATTCAGCGGATGTGACGGATACAAGTGTTTTGGCCTTGGGATTTAAGCTTTCTCACTTAGCGACTTTCGACTTCCTTTCCATCGACCAACTTATTTTGGAGGCCCAGCTACCTTTGGGTGACAACCCGAATAATCCCTTTACTGGGGGAAATGGGATCAATCCTTCTCTGGGGGGAGCACCTCAACAGGCTTTGTATGGGCGTGTGAGAGTCAGGGTTCGCTCGGTCTTTATCAACTTCAATATCACCAATTCCATGAACGACTACACATTGGCCCGAATCAATCAGGCCAACATCAACACGCCTTTGCCGATCCCGGTGGGGCCGGGGAATGAAACCGATGGCCTGGAAGTGCCTCTTGCTTCGATCAGTTACAACACATGGACCTTCAGCACCGACATTGGAGTTTCATTTTGAATGAATTCATTATCTTTTTCATTTTGGCTTGTTCGGTGTCTCCGCTAATGGCGGAAGAAAACGCATTCCTAGCTGTACGAGATCAAGATGCATGGGCCATTGAGCAGGTTATGGATCACAAGGCACCGGGAATGCTGGTGGCTGAATCAGGGGCTGTTCACAAGGTGAATCTCCAAACGCCGACAGCTACAGCATTTCAGACTCAGACCTATCATTTCCAGACTGAAACGGACCAAGCCAAGGTCAACGCTTCCATTACGGATATGGGGTCCAATTTCATTATTGATATTTCCAGCGACCAAACCATTCAAGGGTGGTTATTGAAAAGACAATCTACCCGCGAAGTTTTCCTGAGAGGGAGTGGAAGCGGCAATCCTTACCAATGCCGTATCCGAGTTAACCGGCCTTACATCAAGGATTTTGGCCTGACGGTCTATGTGACAGAGGACAGTGACCCTGCCTTCGTCCGGCTCTTTTGAGGTGGGCTTATGATCCGAGTTTTTTTGATTGGGTGTCTTATATCGGGGCTGGCTTTTCCGCTTAAGGCTGAAGTCTCTGATGATCTAAAGATGAATGAAACGGTTAAAGCCAATGTGATCGACTTCCGAGATTGGCTGATGAAGATGCTGGCCCAAATGCCCAAGACCGAGGCGCGTTCTTTTCATCACTCCAACAGTTTAACCGCTAATAAAAAGAGGCAATGCTTCACGGCCAAACAATACAACCAAGCGGCCAAGTCAAACTGGGCGAAGGCCCAGCTTATGCAGGGCCTTTCCATCTTGAGTCAACAATTAGCGAATACGGTAGGAACAGCCTATGCACCCCAAAGCGCTGGCCAACTCCAACAGTACGCGACCCAACTACAACAGAGTGATGATCCGCAGTTTCAGCAAGTGGGAGCGCTTTATAACCAGGAAGCCCAAGCGATTCAAACGGGAAATGTCCAGGCCGCCGATCAATCGGCTACTCAGGTGGCTTCGGTCCAAGCTCCCTATGTCGCCCCAGGCTACCAACCGAGCCAGATTGAAAATTCCCAAGTCCAAGCTTTTAACCAAGGGGTGGGGTCGGTCATTGCCAGCTTGGGCGGGATTTTAGGAACCATTGCGGTAGCCGCCATCTTGACGGAGTTGGGAGTCCCCCAACTGGCTCCGGCGCTTATGGGAGTGTTTTCAACAGGCTCAACCGCACTCAACGGCAATACAAGCACGTTGGGCACAACCTCTTATTCTGCCAGCACCCTCAGTAGTTTCCAGAACACCGGTAATTATGTCATGACGGGCAGCAACATGGCCCAGAACGCCAGTGTGTCTCTTCAACAACTGGGGAGTGTCAACGTGAAACCACTTCAATCACAGGGTTCATCCAACGCTAGTAGCGCGCCACCTGCCCAATAAAGAAAGGAGAAAAGTTATGAGGAAAATTCAAAGAAGGGTAATAGCCATTTGGCTTTTCATGGGAGCGAACAGCCTCTATGCCCAAGCCTTGGTGAGCATGCCGGAGCTTTCACCGATCAAGACCATTATTCTCTATTTGTTGGACGCTTATGGGTTATGGAAGATCCTCCAATGTGTGAAGAACGTGATGGACCATTTGGCCGAATCCAGTAAGGGAGATACGACGGCCAAGGATAGAGTTTGGGGAAGCGTTCTTGCCATTGTGGGAATTCTCATGGTGGGCGTTGTCCTGAATGTCATCATCCTCAAGGCGGGGCAGTATGGGGCAACGCCTGTCAGTTCTGTTCTGGCGGGCAACTAATGCAACCAAGGTGTCTTTTATTCTTAGTCATTCTTTTGGTTGGCTTAGGGTTTCAAAAGGCTCAGGCGCAGTCAGTTCAAAATATCGAACAGGGAGTTGCCAACGGAATTTTTGATTCCATGACCCAACACGCCGGGGATTGGGTCGCCAATGGAATGGACAAGATTGGTAATTGGGCCTTGCAGACGCTATTTGGGATTTACGACAAATACATTGGTACATTTCTTATCTATATCCCGAACCTAGCCTCTCCGAATACGTATACGGCTTTGCTGAACAACCTAGGCGCGGTCAATACGGCTAATCCCATCCAGGTCGTTCTCAATATCCTCAAGATCACTAGCGGAACGGGGTTGTTCATTCTTGTCGTTGGTTTTGTCATCGATACGGGTCAAAGGTCTTCGGGACTTTGGAACCGGTTTGTAGACCCCAATTTAGTCATTGGTTTTGTAGCGTCTTTTCTTTTGCTCTTCGGATGGCCTACTGCTCTTTCCTTAGCAATAACGGGTGTCACGGCCATGGGATATTACGTTTATAGCCAAAACACGCTGCAAACTTCGGGGGTATTGCAGGGGTTCCAGAATATCGACATTACGAGTGACAGCGGGGCCAACGTTTCTCAAATGTCCATATATGACTTCCGGGGCAACTTTATTACGGTTCAGGGGATCGTCTGGAATTTCATTTATTTGATAGCTCTCGGTTTGGTTGTTCTTGGGTTCTACAACTGCTATTCAGCGGTTTCGGCTGGGGAATCACAAAAGGGAAGTTACCGGTTTTTTCAGGCAATGGCAGGAATCATTCTCATTCTTGGAATGCCAACCCTGGTTCATGTTTTGATCTCCCAAGGTGCTGACACCATTGGGAATTCTTCCTCGATCATTCCGGGGTCCAGTCAGAGCTTATCCCTCCAAGGCCTTGTTCAAGGAAATGGAATTCAATTTCCCCAATCTATAGGAACGGCAACTCCCAACATTGGAACAGCGGGTAATACCACTTCATCCAGTGATTTAGCCAAGTTTTCGGCGGGGCTTCTTAAATGTGGTGTGGCGATATGGGGACTCATCGTTTGCTTTGCAGTTATTTTTGCCAAATTTTTTCAGGTTCTTAATTTGTGGGTTTTGTTCGTTCTGGGGCCGATCTTCATCGGTTGTTTAGGTCATCCTTCCACAGCCCCTATTTTTTGGGGAGCAGCTCGATACTTCGCCAAGCTTCTTCTTTATTCCGTCATTTGGGCAATCACTTTGGTTGGGCTTTACCTCATCCCCAATATCAATTGGGGCGTGGAAACCATCGGAGTAAATAGCCTCTTAACCGCCATAGCAGTTTTAGCGGGCCTCCAACTCATTACCAATGTCCATGAATTTGCCTCACTTCTGACGGCCTTTTCGGGCGGGAACATCAAGGGAGATGGGTACAAGGAATTCACAAGAGATACGAGCAAAGTCTTGGGAACCGCTAATAACGTTCGATTAGGTGCCTCGGGATTGGCTCAGGGAATGACGGGCGAAACATCCCAGGCCATAGCGGCGGCAGGCGGTGCAATGGCTGGCTCAGTTATTCCAGTAGTTGGTTCGGCTAGTGGGGCCTTGGCTGCTCGAAACACGATGAAGGGATTCAATGCCATTGCCAAGTTAAGCGGAATCGGCGGGAAGAAGTATGGCCGGAATAAGGAGGGAAATAATCCCATTGCTGGCTTCCTAAAGAAACATTCAGGCCATGCCATATCCAAGAGCCTTCAACGAGACAACACGGGTTCATTTTCAGAATCGGAAGCGAAGAAGCGGAAAATCGTCGGGGATTACGCCAACAAACTCCGGGGCATCAAGAACAAAGCAGGCAGTGGTCCCGCTCCTGAACCGGGGAGAGCGTAATGCCAATTCCTTTAGAGCGCGAATCCAAAATGTGGGGCCTTTTCTACTCTACCGACTTCAATAAGCTCATGTTTGTTTTTGTAGGAAATGCCCTTGCCTTCATCGTGTTTTTTTCGATTTGGGGTTTAGAAGGGTCTTTGGTTATTTTTTTCGCTGTGATGATTCTGGTCACGGTTTATTTCGTGATGAAAAGTTTTTGGCCTGAAAAATATCTCGAAAACGTAGTGCGATTCCATAACGAACCAAAAGCTTACTTTCCTGGCCGTGAAGAAAGTGAGCTTTGACCATGTTGCCGTTCATTAAACGCAAAGTGAATTCATCCGTGGCGGGACTTCTTCGCATTAGAGCCGTTGGACCTGGCTATTTGGTCTTACGGAATCCAGAACAGTATGTATGCGTATTTCGCATACAGGGCGGTCTTAACCCTTGGATGGAAGACCCAGATGTTTTGGGGGAACGGGTCAGGAAATTGGATGCTGTCTTGGCCGATCTCAGGAGTGGGGAAGAGGTTCAATTCCTGACCAAACGGGTTTTGGCCGATGTGGAAAAGGATATTGAGAAATACCATGGCCGAATTCACGAGAACGCGCCATCCATCTTTCGACAGGATTACCCGGAATTCCTGAGCCATTGGCTTCGACGCTTTTATGCCGAGGAAAGGATTTGTGCCTATCAATCTTATGTCTTGTTTACGGTTCACCTACCTGTTTCCAAGAAGTCTGATGGGGGAGGCTTGCGGGTAGAAGAGGTTTTGAGGAGGGGGGAATCCTGGGCTTCACAACTGAACATGGTGGGGATGGAAGCCCGAGAAGCGACTGAGGAAGAGATTTATTCCCTGCTGTTCGAGGAATTGTCCATTCAACGGTTTCATGGCAATCCTGAACGCTTCAAGAAGGCGTCAGGATTTTCGGGAGGTGGGTTAGGGCTGCAAACTATTCGGGAGATGCTGACGACCTATCCTTTGGATTTCACCAATCCGGCTTATTTCAAGGTGGGTGATCGGTTTGGAAAGACCCTCTATGTAACAGAGTTTCCGTCTTATAACGAGCAGGGGCTTTTCTTTCAGGAACTTTACGAACAGGACAACGACTTTAAAGTTTCTCTATTTGTAAAAGGCGTAGACCTTTTTCGTGCCCAATCCATAGTCGAAAAGCAGATTCAAAGCGATCAAGGAGCGCTTTGGAAGCGGCAAAACGTGATGAACTTCGAGGCCAAAGCCGCCCTCGATTATCGCCAAAGTATCTTGTCCCTCGTTTCAGAGAGAAAGACCTCTCTGGCGAAATTTTCCCTCTACGTCACTCTCTTTTCGGATGACTCTCAAAAGCTCCTATCGAGTTACGAGAGTCTTTCGCGGATGTTCAAAAATGTCCATCCGCTTTCGGGCTATGCCGAACAGAAGCGGTTGTTTTTGTCCACCTTGCCCCAAGCCAGTGATGTTGCCAATCACGAACACTTGCAGGCGACCGCGGTTGTCGCCAATTCCGTTCCATGTCTCTTTGACCCCTTGGCGGGCGGAGAAGGGGTTCCGTTGGGGAAAACTCTATCGGGTGAAATGGTCCATTTGAACCTTTGGGATCGGGAGACGGAAAACTGGAATGTCTTGGTAGTGGGGTCATCAGGAACAGGTAAGTCCTTTACGATTAATCAATTACTCATCAAGAACCTGATCCTGAACCCTTATGTGATGATTATCGACAAGAGCCAATCCTATAAGGCGCTTTGTCGTCTGGCGGGTGGGCGCTACCTCAATTACGACCTGGATAGTAAGCATCATCTCAACATTTTTGATTATCCCTTGGCGGAGGTTAAAGAACGGGATGGGGAAATCGATCCAGACCACATTGCCAGCATCATCATGTATTTGGGAGTGGTTCTGGCGAATGTCAAAGACAACCGGATTGAGGAAGCTGAGGAACTGGACAAGGCCCTTCTTCAAGAGTCGGTCAAACAGACCTATCGCAACTGTCTCACTGAAAATCGTATCCCCCTTCTATCCGATCTGAGGGAAACTCTCGCTAAGAAGGCGGACGACAAGAAGGTTCCCGAACAATTCCAATACATTTGTCGCAAGCAGGCCGAAGTCTTGAAGCTCTACACCGGCAAAGGGATGTATGCCAACCTGACCGATCGCGAATCGACGGTTAAAGCAGACAATTCATTCATCGTTTTCGATACATCTGGCATTAGCGATAACGACAAGAAAGCCGTCGGTTTGGCCGTATTCACCATCTCCAACTACTGCTTGTCCAAAGCCAAAGAGAACAAACAACTCAACCGGCTTTCCCAATTGGCAATGGATGAATGCTGGTACTTGGCGCAATATCCCGCAGGGTTAGCCTTCCTTTTACGGATTGCCAAAACGGCCCGCCACTTGAGACTTCAGCCCATCTTCGCCACCCAGGAAATTGGAGAGTTCTTTGGAGTCAAAGGGGTTGAAGCCATTCTCAAGAACACTTCCACCAAGATTCTTTTGAAACTGGTGGGAGATGACATTGAACACGCCAAAGGACTTTTACAACTCAACCCCAACCAAGTGGAAAAAGTCATGAATCTCCACATGGTTAAAGGGGTCTATTCCCAAGCCCTTATTCATCAAACCATGCGTCAGGGAGTCGTCAATATCTATCCCGACGAGCTGGCCTATCACATTGCCACAACTTACGGTCCCGAGGCGGCGGTGAGAGACCAATACCTCGAAACCTATTCCACTGAGGAAGATCCCGCTTCGGCCTTGGCCGCTATCGCTAAGTGGATGGATGACAAAGAAAACCGGACTTTACTCAAGCCCGTTTACAAGGAGAAGGAAGTGGTCGCCCCTAAGACCGAAGAGGTTGAAATGAAATGACAGAGGAAAAACAGGACGATTTCAAATTCTTGGATGACGTGGAAGAAGGACATAACCGAAACGGATTTACCTGGAAGGTTTTAGTGGGGGTTCTCTTGGGTGGGTTAGTTCTGGCTTCGAGCTTGTGGTGGGGGAAAGCTGGAGGGCAGCCGACGGCCAGCAAAGCCTCAACTAATGATCCGAAGGTTCAAAACGTAGACGCTCAGACAGCCGCGATCATCGATTTCGCTGATCGGTTTAGCATCATGGCTTTCAATATTAGTTACACGGACATCAATCGGCAGACGGACAAGATAGCCAATCTCATGAGCGACAACATGATGTCCTATTACCAAGAAGCTTTCTTGGACCCCAAGTGGGTGGCTTTTTTAAGGGACAACAAGGCTTATGTCTCCTACCAAGGAGTCGAACGGACCACCATTGAGAACAGCGACGGAAACCACTATTGGGTCAAGGTTATTGGGAAGTGCCTTTACAACTCGGACGCTAGGGGGCCGGGTTCGCAGATTGAATTGCCATTTCATTTGGTCGTAGTGGTCAAAATTGATGGTGGCCGGTTGGTTGTCACCAATTTTCAGAGGATTTAATGGAAGAACAGGTTCTTCAAATAAACCCGGAATTAGCAAAAAGAAGTCTTCAATCGGCCCACCTATATATAGAGGCCAACCGTTTTAGGGAAGCTTTGAAGCTCTTAGATGGGGTAATTGAAGGTTACCAACCCAATAGTGTGGAAGCTCATTTGGAGGCGGCCCGGATTTACGCCAAGCTCCGTAAACCCTATTCCATTTTAAAAGTCCTTCACCGGCTTCATGGTTTTTCCCCAAAGACCCCCGAGAGCTTGGTATTGGTGGCCCGCGCGGAATTCCAATTAGAGCAATATGTACAATGTGGAGAATCGCTAAAAGAAATCTATGCCCTCAAAAGGGATTTCCTAGAAGCTGTGGCCCTTGAAGCGGAGTTGTGTCTTTACACTGGAAAACTTGAACCGGCCATTGAGAAGTTCGAATCCCTCAGCCTTCGACACCCCAAGAACTACAACTATCTGACCCTTCTGGCCTTATCCCATTACGCCAACAAGAAATACCATCGAACCATCACCCTTTGTACCACCCTCATCCAAGCTGGGGTCAATGATCCAAAAGTGTTTCGGCTTTATGAAATGGCAAAGCGGAAGAAGCGTCACGAAGCCTTGGGGAAATTAAGAAAGGTTAAGCCTCTCAAGTGGATATTCGCCCAGCTTTTTGACCCTTTTTTGGAAAAAGAAATGAGGGCGGATTCCGAACATCAAACGACCCACGAAGAATTGGTCCAGGGAACCTTGGTCGATCATCGGACAGGGCTTTTGAATGACCGAGCGGCGGTTCAACAGATTCCCGCTTTAGCGGCGAAACGAAAACTGCATTTTTACTTAGCCATGGCTGACATTGACTTCTTCAAGTCTTTTAACGACGTCCACTATAACCACCAAGTCGGTAACGCGGTTTTGAAGGCCTTGGCGAAGGCGGGCCAACAAATCTTCACTAAAAGTCGTATATGGCGATATGGGGGAGAAGAAATTGTTTGGGTGATAGATGGGACTGAAGAAGAAGCGGCCCAAAAGGCGGAGGAATTCAGGAAGGTTTGTGAGGTAAGGGTTGTGGATGAAGCCAACCAAATCATTGAGAAAGAAGACATCCGCCATTTTGCCGATGGTCTGGATCACAAGAAGGATGAGCTTTTTATGATTCATTATCCCGTGACTATTTCACAAGCCCTTGTGGAGTGGGGCGTCGATGGGACCAATTTGGAAAGTGTTTTAACTGCCGCAGATAGCGGACTTTATGCCGCTAAGGCGAATGGGAGGAACACGGTTGTTTTCCGAGGAACGGTAAGGAGTTTCGGCAAGAAGCCGACGAAATATACACCCCAACTTCTAGACATCTTGCATGGATTCGCCTCATCAAAAGGAGCCGCTGATTGGTGGTCCTTTGAGAAAGCCAACCCCGGTAAAGCGATGGAAGAAGGGTTGGAGTTTGCGAGAAACACTTTGCAGGACGGGGAGGTGGCCCAGAAATAACCCGGTTGTAGATGTCACCTGACATTAATTTAAGGAGAAAAATCATGGGTTTAAAAGTGAGGATTACACGGATGTACCCCTATGACGGGGAACACACGAAGGCTTTTGTTGGAGCTAAGGTTCAAATTTCCGGCAGAGTCTTTGGATACAACGAATTAACGCTCGTACAAAAGAAAGATGGCAATGGATTGTTTTTGGGGTTGCCTTCCAGACCCGGACGCCAAGAGGGGGAATACCACGACATTTGTTATATGGACCCGAACACTCGTAAGGAAATCGAGAAAATTGCCATTGCGGAGTATGAAAAGAAGGTTAAGGAAAAAGGCGCAACGCCTTCAGAAGATTAATTCTAGAGGTGAGTTCAATGGCGGACGATAGACGGAAGTTGGAAAGGCGTAGGTCCAATCAGGATTATCTCTTGTCGGACGAGCAAGTTGCCCGTATGGCAGGGGTGCCGATACGGACGGTCCGCTTTTGGAGAAATGCCGGGGTTCTGCCCTACGTTAAGGTAGGGCGGCATCCGAGGGTTTGGCTTTCCGATTTTCAACGGACCTTTCATAAGCCTCCCGGAAAAGATGCTTTTGAACCACTTCCAAAGCCTGGTAAAATATCTTCTGCCTGGAACATTAGGAGGCAGTCATGAGTAGACCTAATGTTCACGGATTACCCCAATATCTCCGAAAGGATGATAAGGGGTATTTCCTCGATTACTACGTTAAGGAAGGAGGAAGCAGAACCAGAAAAAGAGTCCGGTTGGGACAGATGCCCTTGGAAAAAGCCAGGCGGATATTGGCCCAACACATGCAAGCGATCATTGAAGGTGAGTTATTGGCCCCCGAAAGGCCAAAGATTTCTTTCAGTGAAGCGGCGGATGCTTTTTTAGCCTTTTCTGAATCTAGAAAGAAAAGCTTTAAGCAAGACCGAATGTATACGAGAAATCTCAAGGCGTTTTTTGGGGATAAGCCGCTTGAGTCGTTGAATCTCGATTCGGTAGAAAGCTATTTGAACTGGAGACGTAAGGAAGGGAACAATCATTGGAAAGAATTAACGGGCACTACCCTCAATAGAGATTTGGCCTGTCTAAAAACAATCGTCCGAAGGGCGATGTTAAATAGGCAGATTGATCGAAATCCATTGGAAGGATTAAGGCTCTTTAAAGAAATTCCAAGGAATAGGACGCTTACCCCGGAGGAATATCAAAAACTTCTTCACCATTGTCCTGCCCATCTCCAACCGTTAGTTGAGTTGGCTTTTTTAACGGCTATGAGACGGGGAGAAATAATGGGGCTGAAGTGGGAGCAGGTTGATTTTCGAAATGGAATTATCATTCTTGAAGCGGAGGATACTAAGACCGCTGAAAAACGTGAAATTCCTATGGATGAGAATCTTAAGAACCTGATAAAGAAGATTCCGAGGGTTGTTGGTTGTCCTTTCGTGTTTACCTACCGACGAAAAAGGCTCAGAGAAATTCGGACCGGTTTTCGTAGTGCGTGCAGGAAGGCGGAATTGGGCGGGTTTCATTTCCACGACCTCCGTCATTGTGCGGTTACGAATATGCGAAAAGCGGGTGTCCCAGAAGGTGTAATTATGAGTGTCAGCGGGCATAAGACCCATGCGGTTTTTAGAAGGTATGACCAAGTGGATCGGGTTGACCGTTTAGGAGCCTTGGCAAAGGTCAGAAGTTTCCGGGAAGGGAATAAGACACCGGTAACCTCAGAAGCCAAGGGGTAATAAGACACAAATAAGACACTGGGGACTTTTTGAGAGGTCTGAGTTTTGATGGTTAAAAAGTAGCTTTTAGAAGTAAGTTGTAAAAGCAAAGCAGGATAAGGGTTTTACCACCCTTCAAAACGGAAACGCTTCAACTTTGAAGCAAAACAATTGGTAAACTGGATAGGCTCAAAATCTATCGTCCTCACGGACATGTCGGTTCAAGTCCGACCTCGGGCACCATTTTTTGATCCTTAAAATCCCATTAACCCTGACAGCCAGTTGAGTTATCCTTTCCTCAAAAAGGAACAAGACCATGCCTGACCAATCCACCCCCGCCGCCGATCCCACCGCTGTCAGAGTCGCCTTATGGCGGGCCCTGCATGTGCAAGTTGATCCGCCGCCGCATGTGCTGGAAGACGAAATTGGCCTGAAGCTGGCGGCGCCCGATGAGGGCTGGCGCAATCGCCAAGACATGGACCCCAAGTTTACACAGCCCTTCCGTGCCTCCATTGTGGCGCGGGCTCGTTTTATTGAAGACTTGGTGGTGGAACAGGCAGGCCGAGGCGTGGGCCAATATGTGCTCTTGGGCGCGGGGCTGGACACCTTTGCCCAGCGCAGGACGGAGATTGCCTCCCGACTCAAAATATTCGAGGTGGACCAGCCGGGCCACCAGGCCTGGAAGCGCCAGCGACTGATGGAACTGGGTTACGGCGTTCCGGGTTGGCTCAAGCTGGTGCCGTTGAATTTTGAGGTGGGGGATTCCTGGTTACAGCGCATCCAGGCCGCCGGGTTTGACGCCAATCAGCTGGCGGTGGTCGCTTCCACCGGGGTCAGCATGTACCTGACGAGGGAAGCCAACCTGGCCGCTCTGCGTCAAATTGCGTCGCTTGCCCCCGGCTCCACGCTGGCCATGACCTACTTTTTGCCGATGGAGATGGCCGACCCCGACGAGCGGTTCGGGCGGGAACTGGCCGAAAAGGGGGCGAGGGCCAGCGGAACGCCCTTTATCAGTTTCTTTACCCCGGAAGAAATGCGGGCCCTGGCCCGCGAGGCCGGGTTTCAGCAGGTCCAGACCGTGCCGTCGGCCACCCTGGCCCAGCGCTACTTGGCGGGCCGGACAGACGGCTTCAAACTTCCTAAATCCGAGGAGTTCCTGATCGCGACGACCTGATTTTCATTAATAAAACTTGGTTGAGTTGGCGGTCATGACCGACATTTTTTACACTCCGGTGATTTGATGGTTTGTTGTCGTGATTTTTATATATCCAATCTACACCGAATTTTTCCACTCGATTTTATTTTTGAAAAGAAATTTTTTATTTTGAGTGGTCATTTTTACAACAATTTCATATGTAAATAAAAATCGATTTAAGGACATCGGAAGAACTGGAATAAAACCAATCAGTTGCAGTAATCTACAACGGACATGAGCTTTATTTTTAGAAAAGAGAAAAACTACGTCTTCATCGAATCTTTTCATTTCGGTTTTACCGCCGGGATGAAGACAGGGATTCGAGCAACTCCAACAATCGGCCTCCACGCAGGGAATGGGCAATCATTCCGGAAAACGCCAGGAGGGTGGATGCACTGAGGAGCTAAAGATAAAGGCGTAGCTTCTTCTGCTGAGAAATGAGTTTTCATTATGGGTCCATTTTATTTGATGGAATCCGAGGCAGAATCGAAACGGCTTCTGATCAAAAGCGATCATGAAAAAACCGCCCAGCAGCTTATCGCGACGGGGGTCACGTCTTTCTCAACGGCTCCCCATGTGGTTGATGCCGGTTGCGGCATAGGTCATGTGGCCGAAGTGATGGGCAGTATCCTCCGTGATAGTTTTGAGTCCCCCCAAATTACCCTTCTAGACGCTTCCGAACAAAGATTGTCTTTCGCTAAGTCGCGTTTGGACGCGGATCCAAAAGTGGAATACCAATATGTTCCCTGCGATTTGGCGCACATTCCCTTGGAGTCCCAATCCGTCGACTACGTTTTTTGCCGGTTCGTGTTCGAGTATCTTTCGAATACCCAGGAGGTATTTGAGGAGCTATACCGAATTGTTAAACCGGGCGGGAAACTGGTGGTGGGGGATTTGGATTACAACTGCATGACCCATTATCCCCTGGACACCAAGCTGGAAGAGGATCTTTTGGCCGTTATGCGGATTCTGCAGGAAAACCAGTTCCTAGACCCTCACGCGGGCCGAAAACTCTATTCCTTCTTTCACGGTGCCGGCCTCGACAAAATCAAAGTCCATTTTTACGCCCACCATCTTTTTTACGGTTCTTTGCCAGCGGCCGACGAGTTCAACTGGATGGCTAAGGTCGAACGACTAATAGAACACCAGCAGAACGGCACCATCCGGTTCGATTTCGATTTGGAGGGTTTCAAAAGCCGACTTTTGCATTTTTTGAAATCTCCAGGCCGGTTTAGTTATTCACCCTTAATTCTTGTGGAAGGAACGAGGCCCTTATGAGCGAAACGGAAAAGCATCTAATTACGGATAGGGTTTTGGAACATGGTATTTTTTCCAACCGCCCTATTTATATTGTGGACGAGGACGAACCCGACAAGAAAACCTCCTTTTTTGTGGAAGAAATACTGAAGGATTATTTTGTCGCTGAAATCAGCTCGGAAAACCTCACGAAAATCAAACATGAGAGCTTAAAGTCGAAAAAATTGAAGGTGGTGATTGGACATAAAAGCCAGGCTTTTGTTTTTCCCTCTCAACTCATCGATTCTTTCGAGGAGATTTCAACCAAAACGAAGATAAAAAAAACACACTACTTTTTTAAAAAACCCCATACCGGCATTTTACAAAACCAACGGGAAAGCCCCCGTTTCCAATTAGGCGAAAATCCACTTTATCTAAAGGCGGAAATAAAAGTCTCGAGCAAACTCGGCGAATTTACTTTTGAAACGAGACATCTGGTCGATTTGAGCCACACTTCCATCGCGCTGTTTTTGGACCGCGTTCATGGTCTGGTGCTCCCCAGGGACACGGTTAAGTCCCTGACCCTTTACAGCCGGAATGAGATGGTTCTTGAAGCCGACGGTTCGGTTTTTCGAACGGACATGAAACGCATCAGCGAACAGATCGGAAACAGCTATTTCGCTGTTATTAAAATGATGAGGGACCCGGTTGTAGGTCAGTGGCCGCTTTCGGAGCGAAGCGGCGTGTTGGGAGGGATTCGCGTCGACCAGACAAAGGCTTTTGTGGAAGCGGAGCATTCAATATTACAAGGTTATAAATTTTCCGGTGAAATCCGTTACATCTCCACCGCGAGCGTGTCTTTTGTTGTCGAAAAGCAGGAAATGCCTTTTGTCAAAGGCCTCATTCTGAACGACGTATACATCAACATTCCTCCCAATGATCTTAAACTCAAGGCCTGCATTAAGATCACTGATTGCAAGCCGGAAAAAGAATCGGACGGAAATAGAATTATTGTTTTTGGAAAATTTTTGGGAATGTCGATCGACCTGATCAAGGCGGTTAACCGGCTGAAGGACGGCCTGGTCGATTTGCGGTTGGTCGAGGCGAAACGGGAAGATTTTGAACAGTTGATGGAGTTTTTCTTTGAGTCGGGGTTTATCTATTCAGCCAAACGGAAGCAACTCCAGAAATATGCCGCAAGCGTGAAGCGGACCAACCTCAAACTGCTTGAATCGAACGGGCCTATCGTCAAAAAAGTTCTTTTTAAGGAAAATCACGAGATCAAGGGGCATATTTCAGGATTGCGGTTTTTTGACCGTACGTGGCTGGTTCATCACATGACGACTCATAATAGTCCTGGCACGGCCATTGCCCGGGCTATTTTAACTTCCATGGTTAATTTCTTCTTGGATCCTTCGGCCAACCGAGAAGTAAATACTAACTTTGTGACCTGTTATTTCCAACCCACCAATCTCTATCCTGAAATGGTTTTTGGCGAATTCCAGAGAATGATCGCCAATCCGGATATCTGCGATATGACCGATTTGGATGTCTGTATTTTGGCCGCGGAAGAACCCGGACCGAAGGCGAAGAAGGAAAAAACTAGAATTAAATGCCACGAGGCCAAAACTGAGGATTTGGTGCAATTGGAACGCCTATTGGTGACTCAGGGGAATTATTTTCTGATCCGCATCGAGGGGCTCACGGCCGAGGGAATGACCAAACTGGAAGTGGCCGCCGACTATGAAAAGATCGGCCTTTATCGGAAACGCCGGGTTTTTGTCGCGACCAATCCGGAAGATGGGGAAAAAGTATACGCGGTCTGTAACTATTCCTCGCCCGGATGCAATTTGTCGGAACTGACCAACTCCTTCCGCCTCTATTATTCTGACGCCAAGTCCAGGTTTATAAACGAATTGATTAACGCGCTCAGCCGTTATGTATTGACCACTTATCAAGAAACAGAAATGAGCTCGCCTGTTCTGCTCCTGGGAGTGGACCAGCCCATGCCGGAGCAATTCAAAAAAATTCGACGGTACCGCTATTGGTTTCTGGATGCGGCCTACTTTGATCTCTTTATGAGTGTTACGGAGTCCAATCTTTCCAACGCAAAAGAGGTACTGAAGAAGATGAAGTCCAGAAGTGTTGTCGCTGATAAAAAAGATTCAGACAACGCCGACCGAAAGGACATTACTTATGGCCGAGTCTCATAGCCAGCTCACGTACGCCGACAAGTTCTATAACGTTAAGATTCTAAAGGTCTATGTTTCCTACCTGAAAGAGAAGTGCCGGTGGACGGATGACAAACTCGAACATCTTTTCGAGCTTTGCGGCTATGACATCACTTTTTTGGACTCGGAAGACAACTGGTTTGATCAGGAGTTAGCGGACTCTTTCATCGAGAAAGTTCAGAAGATGACAGGCGACAGCCGTGTTGCTTATAAAGTAGGCAGCTACGCCTTCTCCGCTTATGCACGCGGCATTTTCGGCAGGCTTATCCAGGGTTTTGCCAATCCCCAAATATTTTTCAAAAATGTTGGCAAAAATTATATGGCTTATAGCCGCGGCGCGCTTTTGACAGCCGTCAGCGTATCATCCACTACGGCCGTTTTACGAAGCACCGCGGTGGAAGGATGCGAAGAAAAGCCGTATCAATGTTTGAACCGCAAGGGGATGCTGGAGGCGGTACCGCCTTTCTTCGGCTGTAAAAAGTCGGAGATCGTGGAAAATAAGTGTATTCATCGCGGTGACAAATATTGCGAGTATTTGATTGTGTGGGAGAGCGAGAATCTTTTTCCAAGTTTTGTAACGACGATCGCGGCCAGCGGCTCCAGCTTTGTAGGAATGCTTCTGACTACCCAGAACCTTTTGCTATCGGCGGCTATTGGGGTAGGCGCAGGCGTCCTTACCAGTTACGTTCTTCTCCGCCAAACGGCTAAAGGTTTAAGAGAATTAATTGGGGAAAAAGATAACGCTCTTCAGGAGTCGTTTCGTATCTTTAACCGGCGCTATGAGGAAAGTGTTCTCAAACAGAATGTCATATTAAATACTTTTCAAGCCCACTCGGTAGATGAGATTTGTTTTAAAACGGCGAACATTGTCAAAACCGTCATGAAGTTCGACAGGGTATTGATTATGCTCAAAGACAGTGAATGTAACGTTCTCAAAACGAATGCGGCGGTCGGTTTTGAGGGAAATCTAAAGGAAGTGGTGGAGATGGCGGAATTCACCATTGATCCGACGAATACCACCGGTTTTTTCATCAATGTGTACAACACCGGGAAGCCGCTTTTTCTGCGCGATGTCCAAAAGAAAATGGAAAAGTTAAGTTCCAGAAGCCAGCAACTGCTGAAACTTTTGGGGACCAAAGCCTTTATCGTTGTTCCGATTGTGGCTTCGGGAAAGTCCGTCGGGGTGATGGCGATTGAGAATTTGGACGAATCACGACCCCTGATCAATGATGATGTGGATATCCTCCTTGAGATCGCGAATTTGATGGGACTGGTTATACCTAACGTTAAAAATTTCATCGCGATCAAAAAATCGGAGAGGCTGGCCAAGTCTCTGGAGGAGCAGGAACGCCAATTGCGCAAGGTATTCCAAAAATTCATTCCGGGTGAGGCGGTTTCGCGGCTTCAGCATTTTGGAAGTGAATTTCTTAATGTCGAAAAGAGAACTCTTGACGTCATGTTTGTTGATATCGTGGGTTTCACGAGTTTCAGCGAAAAGGATGCCCCGGAAGAAGTGGCGGATATACTCGATATTTATATTGATGAGGTTCAGAATACTGTAAAAAATTACGGCGGCAGGATTAACAAAATTATCGGTGACGGATTACTCATTTATTTTGAGAATATTGGACCCAACTCAATCCGCGCCGGGTACGCCATTATGAAGGTCTGCGAGATAATCAACCGGCGTTTAGCGGCGAAAGGTTATCCTCCTATTTCCATCGGGGTTGGGGCGCACCGGGGCGATTGCACGATTGGTTATATTGGAACCAAGGAACGGCTGGATTATACACTTATCGGCGACACGGTTAATGTGGCCTCGCGGCTGGAGGGGTATACCCGTAAGATCGGGCCCAATACCTTTTGCTTTTCTTCGTCTTTAATCGATGACGCGAAAGATTTTGAACATGTTTCAAAAGGGAAGGTTGCCTTGAAAGGCAGGTCAAAATCTGTGGAGGTTTTTCAGCTTTTGAATCCGTTGAAGGACGTCAAAGTAGGACCACTGTCGACCGGTTTTAATACCGCGGCGGAAGAACCGTCTCGTTTTGAGTACGCTGGAAAGATTAATCCGAATTTCCAGGATTCGGAGCTGCATCCCCCCTCCGGTTGGGTGAACTAACCGGTAACGGTTCCTATCGTTATAAAAAAGCCCGACTTTTCATTTATTTTCCGAAATTTTGATCGCTAACGGCGACAATGCTATAATGCTAAAAAACTTAACAAATTAACTTCACCTTCGATGAAGAGGCGAGGCTAAAGTAATCAGAAATCCAAGTTATTTTGCATTTTGGTGTAAATGATTAATTGAAATCTAAGATTAAGGAAAGCTTATGGAGAATGATTTAAAGCGCTGCGCCATTATTGTGGCGGATGACGACGAGGGCGACCGTTTTTTGATCCATAAAGCCATGAAAGACTGCGGTGTCATCAACGAGATTCAGTTTTTGGATGATGGACAGAAATTAGTGGACCATTTGACCGAAAACCTCAAATTAAGCGTTGAGAAACGCGCGGATTTGCCCTGCCTGATTTTGCTGGATCTCAATATGCCCCGTCTGGACGGACGTGAAACCCTTAAAATCATCAAGGGAAATTCCCAACTCAGGGAAATACCGATTGTGATCCTATCAAACTCCAAAGACCCGGGGGATATCAGGGGCAGCTACAAAGAGGGGGCAAACTCATTTTTTACTAAGCCCTTGGATTATCAAAACTTGGTGGGTTTGATGAATTTGCTGAAAATCTATTGGTTCCAGAACGCTAAACTACCTTATGAAAAGGCTTGAAAAGCTCCATTTCGCTGAAAGTGGGACATCAACCCGCTTAAAATCTTTTTCTTCCGTCATCTTGCTTTAACGTCGATAAAAAGCGTTCAATAACTAAACAACTTGATTAGTTTTGATACATTCTAAAAAGGAGATGCTATGGCGCAATTTACTTTACCGCAGCTGCCTTACGCGAAGGATGTTTTGGCGCCTTATCTTTCGGCGGAGACTTTTGATTTTCATTACGGAAAGCACCATCAAACCTACGTGGACAATCTGAATAAACTGGTTGTCGGAACTGAATTTGAAAACAAGGATTTAACCGAGATTGTCAAGAAGTCCTCCGGGGGTCTATTCAACAACGCGGCCCAAAATTGGAACCATTCCTTTTACTGGCAGAGCCTCAGCGCCGAAAAAAACCAGTCGCCCAAGGGTACTCTCGCCCAGGCTATCACCCAAAGTTTCGGGAGCCAGGCAGAGTTTGAAAAACAGTTTGCCGCCGCCGCCATCGGGCAGTTCGGGTCGGGATGGGCCTGGCTGACGGCCAATCCGTCGGACAAAAAACTGAAAATCGAAACAACCGGCAACGCTGAAACCCCCATTCATACAGGTTCGGGCGTTCCTCTTTTTACCCTGGACGTGTGGGAACACGCCTACTACATTGATTACCGCAACGCGCGGGCAAAGTATGTGGAAAGTTTCTGGAAGGTGCTGAATTGGCATTTTGCCGAGGAAAACTTTAATAAGCTTTAAGTTTTAAACAGCAGAAAACGGGGCAAGGCGGACAGTTATATTGTCTACCTTAGCCCCTTTTTTGATTTAAGATACTCCCCTCATGATCGGACATAGAATTGATTTAAATTTTGCCGAAAGGGTAAAGGCATGCCGACTTTTAACATAGCGAACGAGAAGATTCAGGGTGTGGATGTGGTGATCATTATTCTGGATAGTTCTTTTGAAACTAAAAACAAGCAGGGGCAAGACGAGATCATCAGCGAGTTTCAGAAAAGGGCGATCGCTTCCGGGTTCCGGGGCGAGGTTGTTCCCATTTGGGACGGCGGCGGGGGAAGAATCCATTTTAAAGCGCCGCTTCAACTGCATCCCTTTTTCAGCACCATTACGCAGCGGTATATCGCCGACCATTTCAACAAGCAATTATCCTGGTAATACTTCCTTAAAATTGTTGTTCCAGCCGGCTTATTCCATGACGGCGACGGTTTCGGTTTTCGCCGCGCGGTTGGCGTTGTGGGCCGGCAGCAGCAGGGCTGGCAGCATGGACGCCAAAACGACAATCCCGCCTATGAAAAAAGCATCCTCAAAAGCCGAAACCGAAGCCAGTTTTAAAATATAGCCCGCCACCGTGACATGCGCCCCTTGGGCCGCGTCGCCATGCGAAAGACCCAGCGTATGGAGCCGTTCGCCCATGTTGGACAAGGCCTGCTGGGAAGCGGGCGAAGAGGGGTCCCAAACCGAAGCGGCCTGGCCCTGATGAAAAACCGTGCGGTGATTCAGGATGGCCCCCAGGATGCCGATGCCAATGGAGCCCGACACCTGCTGGATAAGGTTCATCATGGAGGAAGCCATGCTGGTCTTGTCTTTCGGTACGCTGTTGAGGGCGGTGACCATGACGGGAGTCACCAAAAAGCCGATGGCGATACCGCGGATATAAGTTGGATTGATCACATCCGCGATACTCGTATTGATGTCCAGGGTGCGGTAGGCGCACATGAAATAAGCCACGCCGGCCAGCCCGCCGAGGGTGGGCCAGAGCGGCCCGAAGCGGTCGTTGACCTTTCCGGCGATGGGCATGGAAAGGGCGATCAGCAGGGAACCGGGAAGCTGGATCAGGCCGCTTTTGATTTCGTCAAAACCCATGACCTGCTGGAGAAAAAGGGGAAGCAAAAAAATACCCCCGAAAAGCGCCAGGGACCGGGCGGAGACCACCATCATGCAGGCCGCGTAGACGGGAGACTTCAGCAGGCGGATATCCATGATGCCGTGGGGCGTATAGGCTTCCACCACCAAAAACCCGATGAAGCCCGTAAAAGCGATGATCCAACAGGTATAAATAAACGGCGAAGACCAGCCTTTTTCCTCGCCTTGGCTTAAAGCCAGAAGAAAGGAAACCAGAAAAGCCGACAGGAAAATAAAACCCCAAAGATCAAAGGGATGTTTTTGGGTCTGTTCGGAAGGTTTGTCTTCCCGTAAAAGGGCGAGAGCCAGCAGGACGCCGATAATACCGATGGGCAGATTGACGGTAAAAATAGACCGCCATCCGAAGTAGTTGGTTAGGTAACCGCCCAGGGTCGGCCCGAAAGCGGGTCCCACAATGACGCCCACGCCCCAATAGCCGATGGCCTTGCCCCGCTCCTGCGGCTCAAAAACATCGCTGATCATGGCCAGGGCGATAGGTGTAATGGCGCCTCCGCCGAGGGCCTGGATAACCCGGGCTGCCACCAGGGTGGGCAGATTGGGGGCCAAAGCGCAGAGAATAGAACCAATGGTAAAAACAAACAGGCTGATGACGTAAAGGCGTTTATAGCCGATGCGCTCCCTGAGCCAGGCGGTCAGCGGCATCAGGGTGGCGAAAGCCAGCATGTAGCCGGTGATGACCCATTCGATGTCGTCCACCGGGGACCCGAAGTCCGCCATGATATCGGGCAGGCAGATGTTGACGATGCTCTGGTCCAGTGCGGCCATGAGGGTGCCGATCATGACGACCGCCAGCACTTCCCATTTATAAGAATGATTCGAGGTTGAGGCGGTTGCTTCCATCAATTCACCTTAATTTTGATCTCGACTGATTGTCCATCTTTCAACACCTGGTTGGGATGGGGATCCAGGGCAACCTTAATGGGAACCTGCTGGACCAGCTTAATGTAATTGCCCGAGGCGTTTTCCGCAGGAAGCAGGGCGAACTGCGAGGCGGTCGCGTCAGTGATCTCTGAAACATGGCCGGTCAAGTTGCCGCCTTCGTCCACATGAACATGGACGGGCTGGCCAATTTTCACGCCGCCCACGCTGGTTTCCTGAACATTAGCCGCGATCCAGGCATGGTCCACATCCGCCACGATCAGGGCTACCTGGCTGGGTTCCAGAATATTGCCTTCCACGGTTATTTTTTCCACCACGATGCCATCCACGGGACTTTTCAAGTAGGTATGGTCGAGATCCGACTGGGCCAATTGTAAATCCGCCTGGGCGGCCTCGGCGCTGGCTTGGGCCGCCTGATAGTCGCGGATGGAAATGGCGTTCTGGTGGTAAAGCCTGTCCGCTCGGTTTAAATCCGACTGGGCCAAAATCGAGTGGGCCTGGGCTTTTTGCAGTTCGGACTGATAGGTCGTGTGGTCCAGCTCGGCCAACACTTCGCCTTGGGTCGCGGGGTCGCCCTCGGCGACGTTGATTTTTAATATCGTGCCGCTCACGCCATCGGGAGCGATCCGGATCAGGTTTTCGGTGACGCGGGCGTCGTCGGTAGAAACATAAGGATGAAAGGCAAAAAACCACACGACTAATCCGATCACCGCCGCGGTCACAAAGGCTATACCTGTATTTTGGGCTAGTTTGGATTTCCACCAGGGAAGCGCAACCGCCTGGGGTTGGGCGTGCGCCTGTTTATTTTTTTCATGCGTTGAAGCGGGCATGCTTTTTCTCCTTATTTATTCAATCCATCGGATGGATTGCGTTTTTTATTCGACAACGACAGGGACAACTTCTGCAGAATTTTCGAAAAACCGGATTTTTCCTCAACGGACAAGTTTTCCAGAATGGTTTCAGCCAGGCGCTGATAGATTTTTTCGACCTCGGCGGCCATTTTTTGCCCCTGGGGCGTTAAGGCCAGCTCCCAGCATCGTTTATCCGTGGCATGTTCCTTTTGGCGGATCACGCCCTGCTTCAAAAGCACCGTCACCAGCCGGGTCATGGCCGCCGGGTCCGTCAGGGTGTCGCGGGAAAGCTCGGCGAGGGAAGCCTTGCCCCTTTTGGCCAGAAAGCGCAGAAGGGAAGCCTGTTTGACCCCCAAGTCCACAGACCTCAAGGCGTTCGTGAAGTACAGATTAAGCGCCCTCCGGAAGGCGCCGAATTCTTCCAGAAGGCGCAGGTCCGGATTGGTCTTGGATGGCTTTTGATTCATAGATATATCAATAGTTGATATATCCATTAAATTCAAGCTGGATTTGAAATTTTATTTTGAATTGGGCGCTGTGAACGGGAAACCCTTTCGATCCCCATTTGTATATAAAAGGCCCGATTTGCAATTTTCAAAAAAAGGGTATAGGATTCGGGCCATGAAAAATTTGTTCCGGCTGATGAATCGAACGGTCTTGATGCTTGGGGTTTTAGTGGCCCTGACGCCCTGTGGTATTTGCAAGAATGCCGTGATGGCCGGATCGTCGGAGTTGAAAGCCTGTTCGGCGATGCCGATGAATGGCCCGCAGGATTGCTGCCGCTCCCAAAAGTCGCGGGAGCCATTCTGCAAGGCGATGGATCAATCATCGGTTGCGCCGGTTTCGCATGGAACGCTTATGGCCGCTATGCCTTCAGTTTCGGCGGTTTCAGTCGCGACGCTGTTGCCGCTTCAAGTTTGCGCCGTTCCTTCCGTTCAAGTTGTTTCGTCCTCGCCTCCCCGAGGAACTCTCTCCTTAAGAATCTGATTCACCCTTTTTAGTTTTGCGTGGATGAGTCCATTCGGATTCGTCCGTGGTTTCTTTTTGTCCGCGAACTGAAAAGGAGTGATGTCCGTGAAAACGAAAAAAATATCGATGGTTTTTTTGACGCTTTGGATGGCCGTAGCCGCGATGGGGATATGGGCTGTGCCGATTTCCGCCGCGCAGGCGGCGCCCCAGGATCCGAACGTCCTTTATTACTACTGTCCCATGCATACTTTTGAACATAGCGACAAGCCGGGTAAATGCCCTATCTGCGGCATGAATTTAATCCCGAAAAGAAAGGCGGCGCTGGGCGCTTTCGCCGCCGAATCGGGCGATCTGTCGGAGGCCTTGAAGGGTCTGGCGCCGATCGACATTTCACCATTCCAGGAGAGGATGATCGACGTAAAACTGGCCAAAGCCGGGATGGTTCCGGTTATTCGGGTTATTCAAGCCTTGGGCCATTTTGTGATTCAAGGAAAGGGCTCTTCCCGGACTCAGGATGTAACAGCGGATGTTTATGTTTTGGATTTGCCCTTCGTGAAGGTCGGGCAAAAGGTTTTTGTTTCTTCCTTGAACGACGGAAGCCGTCGGCAAGAAGGCAAGGTTTCCCATATTTATCCCTATGACCAAACATCCTCCGGAACCAGCCAAGTCAAAATCAGGCTGGACCGGCCGGTCCCGGCGGCCATTTACACCAATGTGGAAATCATGGCGGCCACTGGACCAAGGCTGGCGGTACCCCGGGACGCGGTTTTATCCACCGGCACCCAAGCCTATGTCTATGTCACGGATGGAGAAGGTCATTTCGCCCCAAGGGCTGTCGAAGTCGGTTTCAAGGGCGATGACCTTTTTGAAATTGTCTCGGGTTTAAAAGAGGGGGATTCGGTCGCCTGGGGCGGCACCTTCATGCTGGACGCGGACGCCCATATCCAGGGAGGGGAAGAATAAACATGATCCCCAAACTCATCGGCTGGTGCGCCGAACATAAATTTTTGGTCCTTTTAGTCACGGCCTTTTTGACCGGCTGGGGCATTTATTCACTGAAAACCATTCCGCTGGACGCCATTCCGGATATCTCGGATACCCAGGTGGTCATTTACGCCCAGTGGGACCGAAGCCCCGATATTTTGGAAGATCAGGTGGCGACGCCCATCGTGCGGGCCCTTTTGGGCGCGCCCAGGGTGAAGGCGGTGAGGGCGGCTTCGGATTTCGGCTACACCTATGTTTATGTCTTGTTTGAAGACGGCACGGATATCTATTGGGCCCGAAGCCGGGTATTGGAATATCTCTCCAAGGTTCAGGGCGATCTGCCGGAAGGTGTGAAGGTCCAGTTGGGGCCGGATGCCAGCGGCGTGGGTTGGGTTTATGAGTACGCCCTGGTGGACAAGACAGGCCAGCACAGTTTGGAAGATTTGAAAAGCTACCAGGACTGGACTTTGAAATACCTTCTTCAAAGTGTGCCGGGAGTGTCGGAAGTTTCCACCGTCGGCGGCATGACCAAGCAATATCAGGTTCAAATTAATCCAAACGCCCTGTCGGCCTACGATATCCCCTTTTCGGATGTGGTGGACGCGGTCAGGGCTTCCAACCGGGAAGTCGGCGGACGGCTTTTGGAAATGAACGGGGCCGAATACATGATCCGAGGCCTGGGTTATGTAAAAAACGTTCAGGACCTGGAACAGGTGGTGGTAGGCCGGGACAAACAGGGAACACCGGTTTTAGTTCGCGATATCGGCCAGGTGCAGATCGGCCCGGCCTTGCGCCGGGGCGTGGCGGAGCTGGACGGCCAGGGTGAAGTGGTGGGCGGCATTGTGACCGCGCGTTATGGCGAGAACGCCTTGAATGTGATTTCACGGGTAAAACAAAAGATCGCCGAAATCACGCTATCCCTGCCGCAGGGGGTCGAGATCGTTCCGGTTTATGACCGGTCCGAACTGATTCACAAATCCATCGACACGTTAACCCACGAACTTTTAAAACTGTCGCTGACGGTTTCACTGGTCTGCCTTCTCTTTCTGTGGAACCTGCCCAGCGCCTTCGTCATCATTCTCACTTTGCCGGTGGCGGTCCTGATGTCGTTTATCGGCATGAGCGAGATGGGCGTTTCATCCAACATCATGAGTTTGGGCGGTATCGCCATCGCCATCGGCACCATGGTGGACGCATCCATCATCATGGTGGAAAACGCGGTCAAGCGGCTCGAAGAGTGGGAGGCGGGAGGACGCCGAGGCGGCCGCTCCGAGGTCATCGTCAAAGCGGCCAAAGAAGTCGGTCCCTCTCTTTTTTATACCCTGTTGGTCATTACAGTTGGTTTTGTTCCGGTTTTCGCGTTAACCGGACAGGCGGGCAAATTATTTGCGCCCTTAGCCTACACCAAAACTTTTTCCATGTTTTTTGCGGCCTTATTGGCGATTACGCTGACGCCGGTCTTGATGATGTTGTTCCTCAAGGGCAAAGTCTTGACCGAAGAACAGCATCCCATCAACCGCTGGCTGAAAAAAGGCTACGCGCCCCTGGCCCGGTGGATTTTGAACCACAGCAAAACGGTTTTGCTGGGTTCGCTGGTTTTGCTGGCGGTTACCTTTTTTCCGGCTTCCCGACTGGGGTCTGAATTTATGCCGGACCTTTGGGAGGGGTCGATTCTTTACATGCCCATCACCCTGCCGGGTTTATCGGTCACGGAAGCCTCGAAACTTTTACAGAACCAGGATCAGGTTCTGAAAGCCTTCCCCGAAGTGGAACGGGTTTTCGGCAAGGTGGGCCGGGCCGAAACGCCGCTGGACCCGGCTCCCTTTTCCATGGTGGAAACGACCGTTCTTTTGAAACCGGAAAAAGACTGGCGGCCCGGCATGACCAAGGAAAAACTTTTGGCCCAAATGAACGAAGTCCTTCAAATCCCCGGTTTTTCCAATGCTCTGACCATGCCCATCATCAACCGCATCAATATGCTGACCACGGGTGTGCGCACCCCGGTGGGCGTCAAAATTTTGGGGGACAATTTTGACACGATTGAGCAGGTGGGGAAGCAGATTGAAACGGCATTGAACCACGTTCCCGGCACCCGAAGCGCCTTTGCGGAAAGGGTGGAAGGCGGCTATTTCGTGGATATCACGCCGCGCCGGGACCAACTGGCCCGGTTCGGGATGAAGCTGGAAGATTTGAACGTCATCATTGAATCGGCCATCGGCGGCGACGATGTGACCGAGACGGTGGAAGGCCGGGCCCGATACCCGGTTTCGGTGCGGTTCGCCCCGGAATTCAGGGACAACGTGGAAAAGCTGAAACGCCTGCCGGTCCGGACCCCGCTGGGCCGTCAGGTGCAGTTGGCCCAAGTGGCGGATGTCACAGTCAGCCAGGGGCCGGGCATGATCCGGGACGAGAACGGGTTCTTGGCCGGGTATGTCTACGTGGACGTAACCGGAAGGGACATTGGCGGTTACGTGAACGCGGCCAAGGAAGAGGTGCGGGAAAAGGTGCAGCTACCGCCGGGAGTGAGCCTCATTTGGAGCGGGCAGTATGAATTCATGCTTCAGGCCGCCGAAAGGCTGAGGGTCATGATTCCCCTGACCCTGTTGTTGGTGTTTCTGTTGATTTATTTCAACACGAAATCGCTGACCCAAACCGTCATCATTCTTTTGGCCATCCCTTTTTCCCTGATCGGTGCGGTTTGGCTCTTGTGGCTGTTGGGCTACAACCTATCGGTGGCGGTCTGGGTGGGACTAATCGCCCTGGCGGGGCTGGACGCTGAAACGGGCGTCATCATGATGCTCTATCTCGACATGGCCTATCAAAAGCGCAAGGCCGAAGGCCGATTGAATAACCTGGCGGATTTACAGGGGGCGGTTCTAGAGGGCGCGGTGCAAAGGGTACGGCCCAAACTGATGACGGTCGGTACCGCCTGGATCGGCCTGGTTCCCATCCTTTTTTCCACCGGTATTGGCAGCGATGTGATGAAACGCATCGCCGCTCCCATGGTGGGCGGGGTCTTGACTTCCTTGGTGCTGGTTCTTTTGGTGTATCCCGCCATTTTTTGCCTGTGGAAATGGAACACCGAATTAAAACCGGACGGGGCCAGGGGGTTTTGGAAGTGGATTCAGAAATTGGGTTAAGGAGAATTTGAATGAGAAAGATTCTGGGGTGGGTGATCGGAACGGTATTCGTCGCGGCTATTTTCGCGGTTTGGGCCGCCGATGATGACGGTATGGAAGGTTTCTTTACGCCGACGGTCGTTTCCAAACCGGTCATTCCAACTAATGTCCTGAAAAATCCGGTTGTCGGGGAAAAGACGGCTGTCATTCGGACTTATATCTGCCCGATGGATGGTTATACCAGCAATAAGCCGGGCACCTGTCCGCGGTGCGGCATGAATTTGGTGGAAAAGAAATAAGGGATTGAAACGGCGTTCGATGAAGCCATAAAACACGTTATCATTGGAAATGAGGGTTTGAAAATGCAAGAACATCCAACCAGCGGATTAAAAAGCCTTTACACCTGTCCCATGCACCCCGAAGTGGAGTCGGACCAGCCGGGGAAATGTCCCAAGTGCGGAATGAACTTGGTTTTAAAAACTCCTCATGTGGAATCGAAAAATCAGAAAATTGATCCGGTTTGCGGGATGAAAGTCGATCCTGCCACGGCCAAAAATGTTTGGGAGTTCGAGGGTAAAACCTATTATTTTTGCGGTAAGGGCTGCCTGGAGAAATTCAAAAATGACCCGGCGAAGTACTTAAAACTGTCGCCCATTCCGGTTCAAATAGCCCCGGCGCCTTCCGCCGAGGTGATTTACACCTGCCCCATGCACCCGGAGGTACGGCAGAACCATCCGGGGGACTGCCCCAAGTGCGGGATGCATTTGGAGCCGCTGACCCTCCAGGCATCGGTGCCGGAAGGCGACACCGAGCTAAAAAAAATGACCTTTCGTTTTTGGGCCAGCGTTGTTTTGACGTTGCCTTTTATCGGCTGGATGTTGAACGAAATACTGCCGGGACATCCCATCGCTTTTTTACCCATGAAGGGAATGGGTGTTTTTCAGGCTTTTTTGGCGACACCGGTGGTTCTTTGGGGCGGTTGGCCGCTTTTGGTGAAGGGATGGCGGTCGCTGGTTCACCGTTCTCTCAATATGTTCACCCTCATCGGGCTGGGTATTTCAGTTTCCTATGGTTACAGCCTGGTCGCGGCTTTCGCGCCGGGTCTATTTCCTCCGGTTTTCCATGATGTTGAAGGCGATGTGCCTGTTTATTTTGAGGCGGCGGCGATGATTACGGTGCTGGTGTTGCTGGGCCAGGTAATGGAACTGAAGGCCCGAAGCCAGACCGGTTCGGCCATCCGGGCACTTTTGAACCTGGCGCCCAAGACGGCCCGCCGTGTCGCCGCCGATGGTTTGGAAGAAGACGTACCATTGGATCAGATTCGGGCGGGGGACAGGCTTCGCGTCCGCCCAGGCGAAAAGGTTCCGGTGGACGCAGTGGTGCTGGAAGGCTTGACCTCGGTGGATGAGTCCATGGTCACGGGGGAATCCATCCCGGTCGAAAAACAGCCGGGCGACCAGGTGGTGGGCGCCACGGTGAACGGCACAGGTTCTTTGATTATCCGCGCCGAAAAGGTCGGAACGGAAACCCTGCTGGCCCGGATTGTCCAAATGGTCTCGGAAGCCCAACGAAGCCGGGCGCCCATCCAGAAATTGGCCGACACCGTTTCGGGTTATTTTGTGCCCATCGTGATCGCCCTGGCCTTTTTAACCTTTCTCGTCTGGGCCCTGGCCGGGCCCCAGCCCCGTGTGGCCTACGGGCTGGTCAACGCGGTGGCGGTGCTGATGATCGCCTGTCCCTGCGCCTTGGGGTTGGCGACCCCCATGTCCATCATGGCGGCCATGGGCAAGGGCGCCGCGGCGGGGGTGCTTTTCAAAAACGCCGAGTCCATCGAGACCCTGCGAAAAGTCGATACCCTGCTGGTGGACAAGACCGGCACCCTGACCGAAGGCAAGCCCAAACTTCAAACGATCGTCACCGCCCCGGATTGGAAGGAAACGGATTTACTGCGGCTCGCCGCCAGTCTGGAAAAGGGAAGCGAGCATCCGTTAGCCGAAGCCATCGTGAATGGGGCGAAAGAACGGGCGATTACCCTGGGCCCGGCATTGGACTTCCGCTCCATCACGGGCAAGGGCGTGACGGGCAAGGTGGAAGGCCGTCAGGCCGCTTTGGGAAATATCCAGCTGCTGGAAGAGTTGAAAGTGGACGGGGGAAATTTTTTGGAAAGAGCCAAGTCCCTGCGACGGGAAGGCCAGACCGTCATGTATGTGGCGGTCGATCAGAAACTAGCGGGCCTGATAGGAGTGGCCGACCCGGTGAAAGCCGCTTCTTTCGAAGCGGTTTTGACCCTTCAAAAAATGGGGCTCAAAGTAATCATGGTCACGGGCGACAACCGAACCACCGCCGAGGCTGTGGCGAAAAACCTGAACCTGGACGGGGTGGAGGCTGAAGTATTGCCCGAAGGAAAGTTGGACCTGGTTAAAAAACTGCAGGCGGAGGGCCGGGTCGTGGCTATGGCGGGCGACGGCGTCAATGACGCTCCCGCCCTGGCGCGGGCCCAGGTGGGCATCGCCATGGGGACCGGCACGGACGTGGCCATGCAAAGCGCGGGGGTTACTTTGGTGAAGGGCGACTTGAGGGCCATCGTGAAGGCGGTTCGTTTGAGCCGCTATACCATGGCGAACATCCGCCAGAATCTTTTTTTCGCTTTTGTTTACAACCTCCTGGGAGTGCCGGTGGCCGCCGGGGCGCTTTATCCCTTTTTCGGCCTATTGCTCAGCCCCATTCTGGCCGGGGCCGCCATGAGCTTCAGTTCGGTGTCGGTTATCCTGAATTCGCTGCGTATCCGGAACCTCCGGCTTTAAAAGTTCCCTGAAAACCGCCGGGTAAACCGATAAACTATAGGCCGGTTCCGGTATCCCAGTTCAAAGGCTCCCCATGAAAATCGATCCGAAAGATTACTGCGTCAAGGAAGGCAAGGCGGTTGAGCTCAAAAAGTGGCCTACCCAAATAAAAGCCCTGTGCGGCTCCAAGGAAGAGTACCAAAAGGCCTTGGCGAAAAACGTGGAGGAGCTGAGCGCCATTCAAAGCCTCCTTTACGCCGACAACCACTATTCGGTCCTTTTAATCTTTCAGGCCATGGACGCCGCGGGTAAAGACGGGGCCATCAAGCACGTGATGTCGGGGGTGAATCCCCAGGGCTGCCAGGTCTTCAGTTTCAAGCATCCCAGCGCGGAGGAACTGCAGCACGACTTTCTCTGGCGCACCACCCGCGCCCTTCCGGAGCGGGGCAAGATCGGTATTTTCAACCGATCCTACTATGAGGAAGTCCTGATCGCCCGGGTCCATCCTGAAATCCTCAAGGCCGAACAAATACCGAACGAGCTTTTAAAGGGGAAAAGCGTCTGGGAGAACCGTTACCGCTCCATCGTGGAATTGGAAAAACACCTTTATCGCAACGGCACCCGAATCATTAAGTTCTTTTTGCATCTATCCAAAGAAGAACAACGCAAACGGTTTTTGAGCCGCTTGGAAAAGCCCGAAAAAAACTGGAAGTTCAGCCTGGACGACATCAAGGAACGGGCCTACTGGAAAGACTACCGGAAAGCCTACGAGGAGTGCCTGAGCGCCACCAGCACCGAGGCCGCTCCCTGGTACATTGTCCCGGCGGACAATAAAAAAGAGACCCGTTTGATCGTGTCCAAGATTATCTTGGACACGCTGGAAAAGCTGAAAATGAGCTACCCCCGGCCCGACAAGGCGCGCCAGAAGGAATTGGCGGAGGCGCTGCGGGTGTTGAAAGAGCAGGGAAAGAAAGACGGGAATCCCGATAAGGATTAGCGCCATTCCATCCAGGCCATGACCTTACGGACAATGGCCGAACACAGGAGTCGAGGTTGAAAAAATGCGAGAAGTGCGGCGCCGAAAACAAGCCGAGCGCCAAGTTTTGCGGGGTGTGCGGCGCGGTTTTCAGGAAGGCCGAGGCGAAACCGATCCTGCCGAGATTCCAAAAAATGCATCTGGTCATCGCCGCGGCGGCGCTGGCCGGGGGTGTGGCCTGTTACTTTATTCTCCAGGGGGGCGCGGACAATCCGGACGGCTCGGCGGCGGCTTCCATGACGGCGGACCAGTTGGATAAAAAAGGCATCGACGACTTTACGGACAAGAATTATTCCGCGTCGATGAAGTGGTTTGAGAAGGCCGCTGCGAAAAATGATTTCGCGGCGGAAAACTGGATCGGCTGGTTTTATCAGCAGGGTCTGGGAGTCCTGGCGGACAATAACCAGGCGGTCAGCTGGTACACCAAGGCCGCCAGCCAGGGATACGCGCCTTCGGAGACCAATTTGGGCTGGTGCTACCAAAACGGCCTGGGGGTGGCGACCGATGAGCCGCAGGCCATCCAGTGGTATCGGAAGGCCGTCAAACAGGGAAACGATTCGGCCGAGATCAATATGGGCTATTTATATGAAAAAGGAATCGGCGTGGTTCAAAATGACGCCGAAGCCAAACGGTGGTACAAGATGGCCTCCGACCAAGGCAATCAGGAAGCGCAGAAGGATTTAAACGCGCTGGAAGCCAAGGGCGTAAATTTAAACGCCCTTTTACAGGCCACCACGGGGCAATAGTTGTAGAGAGACTTGAAGAACCCCTGAAAAGGGGGGCCGATGAAGTTGACGATGGAAAATATCTTAAAACGGAGATTTTCAAATGAACATTTGCCCCAGGTGCAAAGCGGAAAATAAGGAAGGCGCCACGGTTTGCAGCGCCTGCGGCGAGGCCTTATCCCCCCTGAAGACTTCGACGATCGGCGACGGCAATATCAACTTAAAGCTGGGGATCGCCCTGGCGCTTCTGGTAGGCGGCATGGCTTATATGTGGTTCCGGCCGGAAGGGCTGGTGAACCAGAAAGTATTGCAATCGATGGAAACACCGGTGGTGACGGCCTCGGTCACGGCCACTTCGGTGGTTTCACCGACTCCGGCCCATTAAGGCTGCTGGGCCGCTAAATCTGAATGATCTTGTTCTTGCGGTCCAGATAATCCTTCAAGACATACTGCGTCAGTTTGTCGGGGGCGGGATAGATCAGCCGCCCCTTATTGATGCGGTGCATTTTTTCCAAAAACTCGCCTTCGCCGAAATAGTTCATCTCAAAATCGTTTCCCATGACAAAAGTATTGATGGTGATGTTCTCGTCGGTGACCGCCTTCGCTTCCCGCAGCGTCCTGGCATAGGTCCGCTCGTTGGGCGGATAAGTCAGGTATAGAAAGGAATCCTCGTAAAAGGCCGTGGGGGCGCCGTCGGTGATCAGCAGGATGCTCTTATTTTTGGTGTCCGAGTTGGACAAAAGCACCCGCGCCAATTCCAGGCCCTTCTGCAAGTTGGTGAAATGCTCGGGTATCAGGTCGCGGCTGCGCTGGCTCACTTCCTTGGAGTAATCGATCCGCATGTTCACCGCGCCGCCCATGATGGTCACCGGCTTGGGGGCCAGTTCGGGAATGGAACCGATGGGAATCTGTTTGGCGAAGGTGGAAAAGGCGATGAAGTAGAGCTTGTCCTCGGGATATTCGGCGCGGATCAGGGCGTCGAGGGCCAGCGCCAGTTTTTTGGAATTGAAAAACCGGCCTTCCCGCGCCATGGAGCCGCTCTGGTCGATCAACATCACGATGGCGCTGGAGGCGGCGCCTTTGGTCTGGTGCACCACGAAGTCGCGGCTGTCGACGCGGATTTGGCCCCGGGCCTGGTCCGGTGTTCCGATCTGCCGGATGGCGGAATTAAGAAGGCTGGAAGGCAGATCAAGCGAGGTCAGCGAGTCGCCGAACTCGTAGGGTTTGGTCGTGGTCATTTCCACGTTGCCGTCGCCGGTGTAGGTGGCGTGATGGCGGCCGATGCCGTCGGTGAAAAGTCGGGAAAAAACCTCTTTGAGGGCCTTTTCGCCGATCTTTCGGGCGGCGCCCGGCGTAATCTTATAAATATCCGTTTCCTCGTTATAGTCCACGTCGCCGGTGGCCTGCAGGGCCTCGGCGAATTGTTTGCGCACCTCGTCCCGCTTGGCCTCGAAGGTTTGGGCCGCTTCCTCGCCCAGCAGTTCCTTCAACTGCTCCACGTCCATATTAAAGAGGTCGCCGTACTCCACCGCGTCAATCAGCCTGTCCTGCAGGTCTTCTAGCATTTCCAGTTTTTCCTTCAGGCGCTGGGCTTCGGCGGGGGTCAGGCTCTTGTCGCCCGTGAAGGGTTGGTCCTCGTTCAACTGGGCCAGGGAGTTCATCTGTTGGATGAGGGGTATCAGTTCCTGCAGCAGCTTGCGGGCGGCGGCGCTGTTCTTGTCCTTCGACCGGGACAACTGCCAATCGACGGTGTAAAGCAGGGAAGGGCTGCGTTGTTTTAACCCGGCCTCCAATTGCTGGGAAAGATTTTTATCCTTCAGCTTGGCGACCAGCTGCTCCAGTTCCAGGGACTTGCGGCGGATATCCTCTTCCAGTTTCGAAAGCAGGTCGTCAATACGGTGACGGCCCAGGATGTCCTGCTTCTGTTTTTCGATCTTGTCCAGGAAACCCTGGATCAGCTCGTCCAGGCCGCCCACTTTGAGGAACTGGTTGTAGGGCAGGCCCCTTTCCTGAAGGTGTTTCAGGGCCTCGTCGAAGGAGACGTGGTACTGCATCATCAGTTCCTTGACGGCGTTGATGAGTTCTTCCACCGTGAAAGGAGGCTTTTCAGGTTCGTGCCATTCGGAATAATCGTGGGTGATCATATTAATTCCTTAAACGTCTTTAACCACAATCCCCGATGAGGGGATGGTGGTTCAATCTTTCTTTTTTTTGGCTATTGGGGACTGGTAATCCACCATCTCGCCCACCTTGTTACGGGATAGCTTGCCGGTGAGGTGCAATCCTTCCAGCACAAACTCCACGCAGGATGCCTGGTAGGCCTCCGAATTTTTGCCGTTCAAATGGTGCACCGGCTCCCAAATCTGCGGCAGCTGGGAAATGACGGCCTTATATTCGGCCGAAGGCGTCAGTTCCGAAACGCGGATGTGCTTGTCGCCGGTCAGGTCGGGGTTGACCGCCTCCAACTGGGCCTTTTCCATGTGTTCCTTGAAAACCTGGGCGATGGCCTTGTCCATGATCTTGCTGAAAACCTGGTATTCGTTCACGGTTTCCTCCCGGAAAGGGTCCAGGTCGATCTTGCCCGAGGACGAGGTGTAGAGGTAGTTCAAGTCCGACATGCGGGGCACGGCTTCGCTCTCGCCCAGGATGTAGGCCCTGCGGCGGGAATTGGCGATCATGGTTTCGTAATTGGCGATGGAAAGGCGGGCCGAAACCCCCGACTTCTGGTTCACGTAGGGGCTCTTGCGGGCCTCAATGGTGATCTGTTCGATAATTTCGGTCATGAAATCCGGCACGGTCAGCTTCACTTCGTCATTCTTCGGCACACGGGCTTCCTGTTGGATGATCTTGATGCCCAGTTCCCGGGTCAGGGGATAGTGGGTGCGGATCTCGGCCCCGACGCGGTCCTTCAACTGGGTGATGATCTTTCCCGCCCTCGTGTATTCCTCCGGGTTGGCGGTAAAAAGCAGAATCAAATCCAGGTCGAAGCGGATGGGGTAGCCGCGCACCTGGATATCCCGCTCTTCCAGAATATTGAACAGGGCGACCTGCACCAGGTATTCCAGGTCCGGAAGTTCGTTGACCGCGAAGATGCCCCGGTTCATGCGGGGAATCAGGCCGAAGTGAATGGCTTCCTCGCTGGCCAGGGGATTGCCCGCCGCCACCTTGGCCGGGTCCAGGTCGCCGATCAGGTCGGCGATCTTGGTGCCGGGCGCCAGGCGTTCGCCGTAACGGCCTTCCCGGCCGATCCACTCAATTTCCAGCCGGTCGCCCTGGGCCGCCAGCTTCTTGCGGCAGGCCGAACAGATGGGGTGGTAGGGATGGTCGTGAATCTCGCAGCCTTTGACCACGGGAATTTCCTCGTCCAAAAAATGGATCAGGGAACGCATGATGCGGCTTTTGGCCTGTCCCTTTTCGCCTAACAGCACGATGTCGTGGTGCGACAGGATGGCGTTGGTCAATTGGGGCAGGACCGTTTCCTCAAATCCGTGGATTTGGGAAAAGAGGGGTTCGCCCGAACGTAGTTTTTTCAGCAGGTTGCGTTCCAGCTCCTCCTTGACGGTAAAGTCGGGGTATTGGGAAGCTTTCAGTTCGCCCAGGGTCGCGGCTTTGGAAGGCATGGAAGTCCTTTGTTCAGTGGAATGGCTTTATTTTAGGAGCGTGGGAAAGGGAGAAGCAATAGGCAGGGTGGCGGCAATTCGGTTGATTGAGGTGTCATTGCGAGGAGCGTTTATCGACAGGCTTGAAGTGGTCAGCCTGAAATTCAGGCTGACCATACTTGGAACGAAGTTCCCAGTACAACCACGGCTAATGAAGGATTTACAATGTAGATTGAAGGTTATTAAAACCGGGGTTACTTCGTTATCATCGTCCCCTATACGGGGACATTCCTCGTAATGACGGCTAAGGAATGAAGAGACACCTAAAAAACCAACGGGGTTTCAATTAAATCCCATTTTAATTATGCTTCTTGCATATGAGCCACTCCGCAACACAAACACCTTCAAAATCCCTCAAATCCTGGACTGGCGAAAAGTTTTATTTCAAAGGCGACGATTACTTTAACGACGTTTTAAAGGCCGTTAAGCGGGCCAAAAAAACCGTTGATTTTGAGGTCTATATTTATGAAAAGGGAGTTTTGGCCGACCGCATCACGAAAGCATTGCTTCAGGCCGTCCGGCGGGGAGTCAAGGTGAGGCTGCTGGTGGACGGCATTGGTTCGCCCGACGCTTACATGAATTACGGCCAAAAACTAAAGAAGGCCGGAGCGGAATTTAGGGTTTATCATAGAATCCCCTCGGCTTTTAAAGTGTTCTTCGGGATATTTGGTTTTTTATTCAAAAAAAATACGGTCCATCGTTTTAAAAGCCTTTGGTTTCACATGAACCGCCGGAACCACCGGAAACTGGTGATGGTCGACGGCGGCAAAATTTGGATGGGTGGTTTTAACGTTTCCGATGACCATCTGGAGTCGGTGAAGGGGAAGGACGCCTGGCGGGATACGGGTTTGGGCCTGACCGGGGTAAGGGATCAGGTTTTTTCTTTGGCGTTTGAGACGGCCTGGTATGAAAGAAGGGATTACCGTCTTTGGCGGCTCCGCCGCAAGCGGCTCATCGCCTGGTTGTCCCATAAAACACCGGGATACGCGGTGCAGGTCAATACGGCCCGCAGGCTCAGGCACAAGTTCCATAAGGATTTGCTGGAGCGCTTGAGGCGGGCCAAAAAAAGAATTTGGGTCACGACGCCCTATTTTGTTCCCGCCCTTCCGGTGTTCCGCGCGCTCCTGCACGCGGCGCTCCGGGGATGCGATGTGCGGCTAGTGCTTCCGGAAAAATCGGACGTACCGGTGGTGCGCTGGGTGTCGATGAGCTTTTTCCTCCCGCTGCTCAAGGCGGGATGCCGGATTTTTGAGTATGAAAAAAGCGTCCTTCACGCCAAGACGCTGGTGGTGGACGACTGGGCCCTGGTGGGGTCCAGTAATTTCAACCACCGCAGTTTTTTGTTCGACCTGGAAGTGGACGTGGTTCCGCAAAAGCGGAGCTCCCTGAAATCCCTCGAACGCCAGTATGGCGTGGATTTCAAGCAAAGCCGTGAAGCGGTTCTTTCGGATATCAAACTGCGGCCCTTTTGGAGCCGGTTTTTAACCTGGCTGGTTTTCGGGCTGAGATATTGGCTATAAAGAATAAAAGCATTAACCACCAAGGGCACTAAGGGCACCAAGGACGACGAAAAACATTTTTTTGTTAAAGCCGTAACCCAAAGCTTTTGTCTTACTTTGTGCCCTTTGTGTGCCGCCCCTCAATTAAAAATATTGAGGGCGGTACTACCCCGTATGATTCGTATGCGAATCATGAACCAGGGGTGCCCTTGGTGGTTAAATAGGTTTTTAAAAGGAAGTTTTGAACATGCTTCATTGGCTTCAATCCCTGGTGGCGGACTACGGTTCCTGGATCGTTTTCACGGTGTTGTTCCTGAACAACACGGGCTTTCCCGTGCCGGGCGACACGATCCTTTTGGCCGCCGGTTTCTTCGTCGAAAAGGGGCATCTATCCCTGTGGGCGGTGTTTTTTAGCGGCATCGCCGGCTGTTTTATGGGGGCTAATTGCGGTTATTGGATCGGACTGCGGTTCGGCCATCCGCTGATGGAAAAAATGAAATGGCTCAAATCCAATCCTGAAAAAATAAAACGCATCGAGGACTTTTTCAAGAAGCACGGGCCCAAAGCGGTTTTTTTCGCCCGTTTTGTGGCGCTGCTTCATCCCGTCATCGGGCTCCTGGCGGGGACGGGGCGGACGCCCCTGAAGCCTTTTTTGGTTTATAACCTGGCGGGTTCGGCGGCCTATGTTTTTATTTATGTTTTCGCCGGTTATTTTTTCGGGTCCAAATGGGGGCTGGTGAAATTATGGATCGGCGACGGGGCCCTTTACGCCCTGCTGATCGCCGCCATTTTAATCGCCGCGTACGTCGGCCTGTGGATCTGGCGCTTCACGCGGGACTTTTACGCCGGTAAAACCCCTAAACCGTAAGTTTTTCCATTCGAAGTCTTTGGAAAATCAATCTTTTCAAACCTTGCGGAACCAAGCCGTTGGTTTTCTAAAGTCTTCATCACTCGCCTCCTTAAAATCCCTGAAAAACGCCTTATAAATCGCCGAAAGGCCTAGATTCGCCCCGGGCTGATCGGAACTTTTATTTATGATCGGCGTCATAACTCGGGAAAGACAAAAAAGCTAGGATCAAACCCGGGAGAAAAAGGAGGAACCCATGATCCGAAAACTGCCGAATGGAAACTACCGGCTTTATTCCCTTAAGCTCAATCCCAAAACCCGTAAGCGCCGCAACCTCGGGACCTTTCCCACGCTGGCGGCGGCTAAAAAACATGAAAGGGAAGTGGAGTACTTCAAACGCCTCAAAGGAGGAAAATAAAATGAAAGAAATACAGAACAAGATTCTCGACGATTTTTTTCTCAAAAACCATAAAAAGCATCTTCACCCTTTTAACTACAGCCTGTTTCAAGACATCTGCCATCGTATTACAGTCCAATCCACCTATTCCCGTTTTTTCAACGACAACCCACAGGGCCTGGATGAGCGGAACGCCGGAAAACCCGCCCGTTCCGGCGAAACGAGACAAGACATGTCGAGGGAAAAGAGGGAATAGTCGGGTATTTTAAAGAGAGCCGCAAGCTTTTCGGCGACCCAGCCGGAATAGTTAGTTAAAAAATTCAGTCCCCGACACAGTTTCAAAGGCCTTTGCCTGTAAGGGTTTTACGACCCAAGCAAGCGGAGGCCTTTTTTTGGTACGCGTTTCACTCATGATTTGGAATTACATGCTTAATTTTTTCTACAAGAGGCGGCAAATCCTCATGGATGATTTCCCAAATACGGTCCAAGTTGATGCCTAGGTAATCATGCACCAAAACATTTCGGAACGCTGAAATATCCCGCCAGGGGATTTCAGGATGTTTTTCCTTGGTTTCTTGGGAAATGTGTTGAAGGGATTCGGATAGTTCCTGGAGTTCCCTCAAGACGGCTTTTTGGGTACGGCGGTCTTGATGAAAAGCCCCTCGGCCTTCCGCCACATAGCCTTGAACGGCCTTGGAACATTCTAAAATGTGGCGTAAGTACGCGCTCTCGTCTTTCAAAGCGGGCGGGCCTCGTAAAGCACGGTTTGCCGGATTTCCGGTCTCAGGGCTTTGGGTTCAACTACGTCCACTTTGCGGCCCAGGAGTTCTTCCAGATCCGCCACAAGACCGCCCGGAAACCAGGGACTGACCTTGGAACCGGCTGTTATCAGGAAATCCACGTCGCTGTTTTCCACGGCTTCTCCACGGGCCACTGATCCGAAAACGCTGATGTTTTCAACGCCGTGTTTACGCGCGATTTCGAGGATTTGAGTCCGTTGATTTTGAAGGATTTCCTGGATGCCCATGTCTTTTCCTTAAGCCTAGTCAAACCGCCTTATTGGAAAACCATTATAACCTACGGGACCATTATTTGAAGTTCCCAGTATTTACAGTCCCTCAAATCCAAAAACCACGCTACCAAGAAGGATGACCCCCACGTTTACCTAGCCACAACCAACCACCCTTGCCTGCCCCCTTTCATAGGCCCTTACCCGCCAGTTGCTTTCCCAAGGCCCCGGAGCCCCAGGTTCCGGGGCTTCTTTATGTCCACGTAGCTCCGCTTCCAATTAATGACCCAGGTCATACGCCTGTTGTTCTTTTCTCCCTAGACTAAAAACAACTTCAAGTTTCATTTGAGGGCCGCGCCAAGCGGCTTGATGGGGTTGGATCGAACTAAAAGTACAGGAGTTGATTGATATGGAACTGACACAACAGGAAAAAGACAGGATTATCGCTGAAGAAAAAGTGCGTTATGAGGCGCGAAAGGCGTTGAAGGTGGCGGAAGGCGGAAGCTGCCAACGAAAGGGCTGCGTGTGCGGCTGTCACAGCCAGGGCGGGGGAAGCTGTAACGTGCAGGGATGCGGCTGCGGCTGTCACGGGCAGGCCTCGCCGGGCTGCGGCAAAAGCTGGGGCTGTCATTGCGGCGGTTTTTGGAAGGGACTGATCCTCGGATTGATCCTGAGCCTGGTCCTGGGTTTCATCTGCCGGCATTTTTACGGCTGGAATCATGACGGCGCCTGCTTTTACGGCTCGTCCATGATGCAAAACTCACAGCCGTCGGAAGCGCCCGGCAAATAATCGGCGCTGTCCTGAAACCGTTGAAGCCCCGGAGCCGCCATGGTTCCGGGGCTGGGACGGGGTAAGCTTTTAGGCGCCAGGCCGTTTTGGCCGAAGGAGACATCCCATGCCATTAACCCAAAATCCTCCCAAAGAGTCCGAGGGACTTACCTTCATCAGCGTGTTGGACGCCATCTGCGACAGGCGGGCTATCCGCCACTTCACTTCCCAAGCGGTCGACAAAAGCACGGTCAAAATACTTCTGAATTACGCCGCGCAGGCTCCCAGCGCGACCAACAGCCAGCCCTGGAGTTTCGTGGTGGTCCAGAATGCCAGGCTTTTGAAGGAAATTTCGGATGAAGCCAAAAAGCTTCTTTTGACCGACCCTCGCCGGTCGTCCGAAGCCGGACACGGCCGGGACCGGTTTTTAAATCCTGACTTCAATATTTTTTACGACGCCGCCACGCTCATCGTGATTTGTTCGACCAAGGAAGGCCGGATACCGGAGGCGGACTGTTATTTGGCCGCCCAAAACCTGATGCTGGCCGCCCACGGGCTGGGCCTGGGACGCCCTTCGGACCGACGCCATCAAAGAAAAGCTGGGAATAGGCCACGGCCATTTTCCCGTGCTTCCCATCGCGGTGGGTTACGCTTCGGAACCGGCGGAGAGGACCTCCCGTAAACCGCCGGAGGTCTTGAAGTGGATTCCGTGATATTGGATCGGCGGGCCATCGGGCCAGGAAACCGTTTTGTCGTTATTCCGATCCCCCAAAAATCCTTGAAAATTTCCAGATGACGAAGGGAATTACATACTTAATTCCCTTATGAAAAACTTTCCAATCAAACCCGTCCAAGAATGTTTGGCCACGGATGCATGGGATTCATGGGATGAGGCAAAAACAATTAAGGTTTAAAAATAGGGAAGATTGGTTTTGGCTCAGGTTTTATCCCCTGTATCCCATTTATCTGTGGCGAAAATGGTTTTGAATTGAAGTAAACAAGGGAGTTGAGTATATAAATCCCAAATTTTAGTCCGGGCCAAATACTTCCCCTGGGCCGAAACCTGTGTGATTGACAAGTTTTACCTGGCCGGGGAGAAACCCTTTGATCTTGATTTGTAGCTACAATATGGCTACACTATAGTCACAGAATCAAAAGGGGAGGGTTTCCATGTCCGTCGCGCATAAACCGCCTAAAACCGGCAGGATTAAAATAACTTCATTCAAGGTTTTAAGAAAAAACCGTGATTCCAAAGATGAGGTGCTGCGTTTTCGGGTCGATTCCCGCCAAAAGCAGTATTGGCTTGAGGCGATGCACAAGCTTCACGCTGAATTTTCCAGTTATGTCCGCCAGGCGGTGGATAGGGCCATCGCCCAGGACCTGCGTTCGTCCGATCCCAAGTGGCAGGAATTCATGAAGGCCATTCAACCCGTGGCGAAAACGGTGCTGGGCCATGAAGTGAGCGATAACGCCCAAGACCGTCTTGAAAATATGCGTGAAATTGAAGCGGCCCTCGAGAAGGCCAATCAGGCAAAAGGGAAATAAGACAACTTAAGGTTGCAAATTGTGACCTTAAGATTGAAATTTGATTCGATATTCTAATAGTCCAGCTCTTTTTGAGGTCGCGGATTGCGGCCTCAAGATTCATCAAAAGTGGATACCCGATTTTAAAATCCGAATCCTTAAAAACGAACCAGGGAATTCACCGCGTCATCACAAATTCCGAAGCGTTCTTTCCAATTCTTTCCTGTCGATGATCCGATGGACAACCACGATTTTTTCAGCGGCCTCATAAATCGCCCGATATTGACCGATTCTCAAGCGGTAAAGGTTTTTATGACCGCTTAGTTTTTTGACTTTAGGGGCGGGGGGCCAAGGCCTGGTTTTTAATAATTCCAGATCGATGAGGATTTCTTTGGCCGTGTTTTTTTCCAGGCCGCTTAAATCGCGGAATGCCCGGGGCGAAAGTTCAACCGCGGGCGGCATTTAGAGCCCTAAACGTTTGCGGGCTTCGGCCAGCGAGACGCCGCCTTTGACCTTGTACTCTTTACGGGATTCCTCGATTTGGCTCATGAACTCCGGCTGTTGATAAACCAAATCCTCTATTTCGTCCTCGGTTAAATGAAGGAGGATCGCCTGGGGTTTGCCGTGGTTGGTAATGACGATTTTTTCGCCGTTTTCCACGGATTTCAAAACCGAGGGTGTTTTTAAACGAAGATCGCGGATGTTCAAGAATTTCATAATTTCTCCAATGTTACTTATTTGTGTAACTTAATGAATATAGCAAAATAAAGGGTCCGGTTCAATGTCCCGTTACGGGAGATTGGCTCCCCAATACTTAAAACCTCCAACGAAAAAGATTTCACCACCATCCCCTCATCGGGGATGGTGGTTTAAATAGCCTTTATTTTGATTTTTGTTAGAGGTTCTTAAAAGGGAAATAAGACAACATTTGGCACAAGGCGAGCTATAACCAGGGATTCAACAGGTTTAATTCTGAAAATAAAATTCAACTCCGGTGAGGACGCTGGTGTCGAAAAGGCATTTCAAAGTCCGGTTTTCCGGGAAAGGGATTTGTCGCGTTGAAGG
>Ga0206828_1007_pt1 | contig 53274 bp, 51 predicted proteins | sample Alteio_BWOrgCont_78_FD_152858 | JGI IMG/M metagenome (GOLD analysis project Ga0206828, IMG submission 152858) | Enriched cells from forest soil in Barre Woods Harvard Forest LTER site, Petersham, Massachusetts, United States -... | ecosystem: Environmental > Terrestrial > Soil > Temperate forest >... | reverse complement strand
GGCGTAGTTTGAAAAGGTTGGTAATAAATCAAAACCCGGCTGCGGTTGTGGTTGGCGACATAAAGATTATCCTGGTCGTCAAAAGTTTCCGAATAGGCCTGGGAATCGAAATCCATCAGATGCCCTACGGGGTTGTCGCCCTGGATTGGGTTTTGGAAAACGACCAAAAACTTATTCGGACCGTCTTGGCCGTCCGAACTCACCACCATCCGGCTGTCGTCTGAGTTAAAAGCCGGCGCCCAAGGGTTGCAGACTCCCGCTGATGGATTCGGATCGTAGCAGCCAATCGACGTGAAATTGTGGATATTTCCGGCCCCATAAACGGCTGAGGCCGGGACCCCAAACAGGGGAGTTGCGGAAGATGTATTTTGAACGGTGGGCGCGTCGTAGCGCAATAATCGAGAATCTCCATCGCCTTCCAGCGAATGATCGGTAATATAAAGATTGCCGTGGTGGTCCAAATCCACCGAGCCGGGATTATCAAGATTGGTGGCGGTCGGACTGCCTCCGGGTTGGTTGATCATTGTGGAGGCGGCGCTAGGCTGGCCCAAGATGATGTCCACTTGGGGATCGGTCAGGGGATTGCGGACCCTCAGGACCCGGCTGTCCGGTTGGTCGGAAAACCAGAGAAAATTGTCCTGGGGGTCTACCGCCAAACCGTCCATTCGCGTCCAAGAAATCGAACCACCCCCCAATAGGGGCATGGAGGGGGATAAGGTGACCGACGCTGACTCTCCCGGCACCAAGGGTAGGTTATAAACGGCAATGGTATCACCGTTCAAAATCGCCCACAGGTGTCCGGTCTGATCGGTCTTGATTCTGCCAAAGTTCACTCCGGTAAAAGGCTCGGAGGGATCCGGCGCCCCGATAATACCATCCGCCCTTTGCCCGTTTTGTAGGCCTTCAGGGCCGGTAGAAGGCATGTTCCAATAACGGATCAGGTCCGCGCTGGACTGGATGATCTGCGTGACGCCGCGGTTTTCACCGATGGCCACTCCGATGGAGTAATTCATGCCTTGAAAGCCGGGAGCGTTTTGTTCCCCGTAGGAATAGGGCTTGAAGATGTCCACATTGGCGGACCAAGCCAGGCCCGGGGTGGGATAGGGAATGGGCGCAGGAAAGCGCCAGACGTCTTGTAATTTAGCGGTATTAAAATAAACATTTCCGAGACTATCGATCCCCACCGCGCCTGCCGCGCTGTTGTCCTGGTAGGAGGGGGTGCTCCCGGTTACTGTGCTGAACTCCGTCACGGGACTGGGACCAGGCCCATAACCCGTGGACGCATTCTGCGACCCGGGCCCGTCGTTCAAAAGGCTCTTAACGGGGGTAACCGTGATACCGTTGCTCGGGCTAAGGGCGATTTGAAAAAGGACCACTTGGGACTTTTGGCCATAGCTGTCCGTCACCCAAAGCCCGCCCGTCGTACCCGCCGAGGGAGCCCCTCCGATGCCGCCCTCCGTCACTCCATCCGATACCGTTGCGGGAGCGTCCCATTCCAATCCTTCAGGATTATTAATCGTTTGGGTGATCGCCAGGGAAGGACTGACCTTGACATTGGTAACGCCCGAACCCAGGTAATAGGGCTGGCCCGACGGCCCGGAAGGACTCGAAAGATAACCATATCCGGAAGGTTGAAAGACCTGGATCAATCCGGTGGTTGCTCCACTATTGGGGATACTCAAAACTGAAACGTAAACATTCCCCGCTTGGTCCACACGGACCGCCGATGGAAAGTAAGTCGTGCCAGTATCGGCGGCGGTGAAGGAAGACTGTCCCAGCACCACATCGGCGACGGTGGAGGGCGCGTTGCAGCAAATAGAATTAGTGGTATTCGGAAAACGCAATATGCGCTCATTGTCCGTATCGGCGACCCAAAGGTTGCCCCAGGAATCGATCGCCACCCCGGCCGGGACGGCGTTCCCGGAAAGAGAATAGAACCAAAGGTCGGTCGCGTTCGGCGAACCCCCGCCGCTATTGTTGAAGGCCGAACCGGCTAAATTAGGCTGGCCCCAGACATATTGGGCCGATTGGCCGTTTTGGGTGATGGGCCAGTCGTATCTTAAAATGCGGTTGTTGTAATAGTCCGGAACATAGAGGTTCCCCTGGCCGTCCACCATCATATTCGCGACCGAGCCCGATTCCGCGGGCGATTGGGTGTTGTAGTTCAAACCGCAGAGACAGGTGCCATCCGGAGCCGGGCCCAGATGGTTGCTGGTTTCCCAGTAGTTCTGCCAGTTGGAATCATGATTGCAGCCCGTGTGGTTGAAATCATTTTGTCCCAAAACGATGGTAGCCTGGAAGCCGGACTGGCCGACGTCGGGGTTTTTGGACAAGAGGGAGACAGGTATGCCGAGGATGCGGTTGTTGCCCGCGTCCCAGGTGTACAAAATGCCGTGGACCCGGTCGACGGTCACGTTGCCTTCGTTAAAAAGGCTTCCCGAAGTGGCTTGGTTGAATTGGATATCGGAGAAGTCGATTTGTCCCAGAATTTTATCCGCCCAAAGGTCTCCAGTCACGCCTCGAGTAGGAAAGACGGATTGGGCATTCAAAAGACCCGGGGGACACAGAAACAAAGCCAAAATGAGAACGCCCAACCCATTTCGGACATTGAAATATTGGGTTAAAAAATCATAGATGACGTTTGTTGAATAAAACTTCATGTAATAAAAAACCCCAGTAAATAATTTGACCGGGTTTTGAAGACCAGTCGTATTACCTGTGGGAAAGCGAACAACTTTATTCCAAGAAATTTTTTATTTTTAAAAAAATTACCCGAAAGAAACAAATTGGACCGGCCGAAAAACTAAAACCGTTATCCGTTAGAGGCTGAGCGGAAAAGAAATGTGCACTTTTCTGAATTTGAAACTAGTGGAGGATAACGAATTTTTGCGGAGAAAGCGTCTGCGTTTGACCACTAGTGTAATGAATCGTCAAAGTATAAAAATAAACTCCCGAGGCAAAACCCACGATGTTGAAAGGCGTGATTTGAACCCCGGTAGTCGTTTTTTGATCCGTGACCTCATCGACCAACTCCGCCTTCTCGTTCCATATTTTCAACTCAATGGAACCCGAAGAGACCATGTTATAAGAAACAGTGGCTTGCGATCCCTTGGCGGGAGAGGGATAAATGAAATATTGTCCCGAATCGGGGGGATTATTTCCGGGATAAGTAATCGGAGCGGAGGATGGACACCCCATCTTCGCCAAAGCGCCGTTATCCAACTGGGATCCCAAGTAAACATCTCCTTGGGGATCCACGGCGATTCCCTGGGCATCTGGGGTCGCTAAACTTCCGCAGGACTGACTGATTAAATTAAAATTTTTATCGAACCGTTCAAAATTCCCGCCCACCAGATAGATGTTTCCCGAACTGTCTTCCGTCATCTGGTGGGCATAAAGGACGCCTCCCACAGCCTCGGTGGCCGCGAAGGAAAAAGCCGTGCTTCCAGGTGAACTTTGAACGAATTGATAAACTGAATTCGAGGCGGAATAGGATACATAAAGAGTAACGCTTCCTCCCGCGCCCGGGTCCTCCACCGCTACTCCCCCCAGATTCTGCCCCGCCGTCTGGGTTCCTAAGTTCAACGTTAAGGGTGTGATGGCGCCATTGCCTTGGGTGACTTTATAAACCACCCCTGAAATGCCCCCAACATATAGGTCGTCACTACTGGCGCCATCCACCGCGATCGCAGCCATATTTTCACCGATCCCATAGGTGGTGACAGCGTCCCAATTGGAGACTTGAATTTTATCTAAGTTATTATTATCCGCCACATAGAGATACTGGGACCGGCTCACACCCATAGCTAAGGCGCCATTGATGTCGCTGAAAGTTATCCCTGACACCGGCATGGAACCATAAGAATCTCCGTTGATCGGGTTAACCCCGACGATCGAGGTTCCCACCCCTAAAAACAACGTCCCCGGCCCGGAGGGGTCAAAAGCGATTCCATAAGTATCCGGATTGTAGGTGGTACTGCCGGGAGGAACGCTCCAAATCGTTTGACAGCAATTGGGGGTGGGGGTCGCGGTTTGGCCCCTTCCCTTTCCCATACTGATATCCACCATCAAAATCATCATTAAACTTAAATAAATTATTTTTGGCATTGAGCCCTCAAGGTTTTTGATTTTCATATTGTTTCAGCCAATCCGAAAGTTTTTGATGGTCCGGTTCTATCTGAAGAACTTGTTCAAAGCAACGAATGGCATATATCTTTTGATGGGTTCGAACATAAAGATTTCCTAAGGCAGTCCAAGCCGAGGCGTCATTGGGGTTTTCTTGGATAGCCTGTTCATAAAGCGTAACGGCTTCCTTATATTTTCCTTGTTTTTCAAGGTCTTGGCCCGCGTTGGTCGCGTCCGACGGGATATCAAATTGAACCGTTAAGGAATTCGACCCGAGGGACGAATTCCCCGTTTGGGGTTGGGGAGTAACGCTGGGGGTTGGACTGGGGATCGGCGAAATAGTATCAAACCGGTATCCCACACTGATCTGATGGGAAGTTCCAAGGCCTCCATAGGGCAAATAGGCGTAATCAAAACTTAAATCCGAAAAGACGACCCCCAATCCCGCGGTCAATCCGGACAAACCCTGCAATCCGCTGTCTTGTAAAGAATCTTGATAACCCGCCCGGACAAAAAAACAATGTTGAAGCCCATATTCAAACCCGGCTTGAAGATAATTAACGGAGTTCAAACCAATGGTTCCACTGACGGCGGTTAATAGGGTTTGATGATCGTCGAAATTAATTTGGTAAGACGAACCCAGGATCATTTCGGATTCGGGAGAAGCGGATGAAAATACTCCAAAATGATCATAAGCCGCTCCCAATTTAAACTGGGCGAAAGGCGACCAAAGTAAACTTAAATTGGACGATAAATCCGAACCGGCCACACCGGCCAGAGTGGTTTGCTGGCCTTGAACACTTAATCCCAAAGCCAATCCGCGAAAAACCTCAAAACCCCAGCCCGCCTGCAGGTTCAACCGATCGGCGCCGTAACTATTGGTTAAGGACCCCGAATCGTCCCGGCCGACAAAATTACCGAAGTTGAGATATTCACCTGCGATCGCCAATCCCCCCATTGGGGCCGCCGGAATTCCCAAAAGGATGGTTTCCTGAAAGGTGTCCACCAGCCAAAAGTCGCTGTTCATGAACAATTCGCCCTGCTTCAAAAAAGCTAATCCGGCTGGATTGATAAAAAGCGCAGAGGCGTCATCTGCGACGCCCACAAAAGCCGATCCCATGGCTGCGGATCTGGCGAAAGGATTGGTGCCATCCAATGGGTTGGATTGAGTGGAAACAATGGTTTCAGCGCCGAATAAGACGGTGGGGAAAAGAAAAAAACCTAAAATCAAAATTCTCATTAAATAAAAACGAATAAACATAAAGACCCCATGGGATGAATGGGGCACATTTTATAGCAGGATATTTGGCAATGAGTTGAAAAATGTTTTGGGAACTTGTCTTTAGTGGATTTGGATGACCTTTTTTTGGCATCTCAAACCGGCTTGAACTTGAATTTGATAATAACCAGAGGGAGCGGCTTGACCGTTGGGAAGTTTCCCATTCCAATCAAAAACCCAACTCCCCGTGGAAAGGGCGCCTTGGTATAGAAGAACAACTGGACTATCTTCCAAGTTTAAGACTCGCACCGTCACCGGACTTGAAGCGGATTGATGGATGACCACCGCCAGGTTGGAATAAACCGGATGGGATTGTCCGGTCACATTGACAGGTGTCAAAACAGGGGTTAGGGAATAAGCGGGTTTTTTGTGTTTCACTTTCGAAACAGCCGAAGGAGGAGCGAGGGCCAAAACCGTGGAAACAGGTTTTACCCGGGGTGTCCCAACCGCTTGAATGGCGGATTGAACTTTTATCTCTTGATGCCAAACCACCGCGCTGGTCACTCCCACGGCGGCTAAACTGGAGACTAAAAGAATGGGTTTGAGTCCTAAATGAGCGGCCCCTTGTAAAAGAAAATGCCATGGCCCATGAGCCAGCCCAATTCCTGGACCCGGAGGACTTGCCAAAGGGCCTTGGGGGGGATGGGTCGCCCCCGGGGAAGAATGGCCGGCCCCGGAAGAAGGACCCCCTCCCTGCCAGTGGGGCACGGGAAGGCCGTAAAGATAATAATTCTTCTCGGCCATCTGACCGAACCTTAACGCGTCCTCTGTGGAAGATAAAAGCTTTTCGCTTAAAGTCTGTTCTTCGGAGGCAGTGAGGTCTCCCTGGAAATATTTTAAGATCAAATCATCCGCCACGGGAACCCTCCTTCAAGGCCCGGAGAATCAGGGCCTTCAGCGTTTCTTTACAGCGGGCCAAGCGGGACATCACCGTGCCGATCGGCACTCGAAGGATATCCGCCATTTGGGCGTAGCTTTTTTCTTGATCGTCCCGGAGATCCAGAAGGCTTCGGCAAGGGTCCCCCAGCAATTGTTTTTGAGCTTTCAATAATTCCAACATTTTGTTTTTTTCTTTTTCTTCCCTTTCCCTATTTTGACGCGTAAGCGCCAAGGGTTGGGCCGCCGATTCCAATTCCGCGTCCTCACTGGCGACCAGCCGCCTTCGTTGCCGAATTCTTTCGTAGCACAAATACATACAGATCCGATAAAGCCAGTGATACAAACTGGACCGAAACTCAAATTGGGGGAGCTGGCGGAGCGCGGCTAAGAACACTTCTTGGGCGACGTCTTCAGCGTCGGGATCTTGGTAGCCGAGAAGGTAAACGCAGGCTTGATAAATCTTTTCCTGATAGGTTTCGAAGAAATACCGGTAGGTTTCTTCATCCTTCTCCAAAAGTTTTTGAACTAATTCACGGTCTTCCAAAAACTTCTCCTACGGAGGTGGCTAGTTCAAAGCGCCGTCCGCAGGACTCTCTACTATTACCTGTGGTAGGACGGGCCGATTTATTCCGTTAAAGTGTAAGACAAAAGTGAAAAACACGACTTTTTATTTTAAACCATGGGAAAAGAGGCCGAAATAAAAAGGGAAGACTTCCTAAAAGGAGGTCTTCCCAGAATAAAAAACGGGAATCGAAAAGAGGTTAGGCCATATTTCCAATCACCGCCGTGGCGAATTCGGAACATTTCACTTCTTTCGCCCCTTCCATCAGCCGGGCGAAATCGTAAGTGACGACCTTTTGATCGATGGTCTTTTCGAGGGCCTTCACGATCATGTCCGCCGCTTCCTGCCATCCTAAATGTTCCAGCATCATGACGCCCGAAAGCACGACGGATCCGGGATTGACCTTGTCCTGGTTGGCGTATTTGGGCGCCGTGCCGTGGGTGGCCTCAAAAATAGCGTGGCCCGTCAGGTAGTTGATGTTGCCGCCGGGCGCGATGCCGATCCCACCTACCTGGGCGGCCAGGGCGTCGGACAGGTAATCCCCGTTTAAATTGAGCGTGGCGATGACGTCGAACTCTTCCGGACGGGTGAGCACCTGCTGCAGGGTGATGTCGGCGATAGAATCTTTCACCAGCACCTGGCCCGCGGGCGGGTTACCGCCACAGTCATCCCAACCTATCGCCTTGCCTTGATATTCTTTTTTCACCAGGGCATAACCCCAGTCGCGAAAGGCGCCTTCGGTGAACTTCATAATGTTGCCCTTATGGACAAGGGTGATGCTTTTGCGTTGGTGGGCGATGGCGTACTCAATGGCCGCCCGGACCAGCCGTTCGGTTCCTTCCCGTGAAACGGGCTTAATGCCGATGCCGGAGGTTTCGGGAAAGCGAATTTTTTTTACTCCCATTTCCTTTTGAAGCCACTCGATGACTTTTTTCGCCTCGGGAGTTTCGGCCGCCCACTCAATGCCGGCGTAGATGTCCTCGGTATTTTCACGGAAGATTACCATGTCCACTTTTTCCGGATGCTTCACCGGCGAGGGGACGCCTCGAAAATAGCGCACGGGCCGGAGGCAGACGTAAAGATCCAGCATTTGGCGTAGGGCGACGTTGAGGGACCGGATGCCCTTGCCCACGGGTGTCGTCAGGGGGCCCTTAATGCCCACCAGATATTCCTTGAAAGCTTCCACCGTATCGTCCGGCAGCCAGTTTTGGAATTTATCGAAAGCCGTTTGTCCGGCGTAAACTTCGAACCAGGAAATTTTCTTTTTCCCACCGTAGGCTTTCGCGACCGCCGCCTCAAAGACCCGGACCGAGGCTTTCCAGATATCAGGTCCCGTTCCGTCCCCTTCGATATAAGGAAGAATGGGATGGTCGGGGACTTTTAAAACCCCGTTCTGAATGCTGATTTTTTCGCCCTGCGGCGGCTTCACGGATTGATAGGTATAAGACATGGAGGCTCCTTTAAAAATGAAGAAATCAAGAAATGTTTTCGCAGTTTAACAGGTCAACCCGGCGGTGAAAAACATTTTTCATTTCACCGCGCCATGCTTCCGTTAAGAACCAGATTCCGACCGTTCCGAAGCATCAGGGGTGTCGCCGGAAATGTTCCGAAAGTCTTTGGCGTTCAACTCGTACTTGCGCATTTTTCGCTGAAGAGTCTTGAGTCCTAATCCCGCTTGGCGGGCCGTTTGCAATAAATGGCCTTGGGTTTTGGAGAGGGCGTCCACCAAATAGGCCTTTTCGGTGATCTCTAAAAGGTCACCCAACCGCTCGGAAGTGGGGGCGCAGATGGGCAGGTCTAACTGGCTGATATCGGTGCCCGTAGCCAAAAGGCAAGCCCTTTCAATTTGGGTTTCCAGTTCGCGGATATTACCGGGCCATTCATAGGTCATGAGTTGGCAGACCGCTTCGGGCGCCAACTTTTCAGCGGGTGATCCGGTAAGAACCCGGTAAGTTTCGATGAAATGCTGGGCCAGAAAGGGCAAATCCTGTTTTCGGTGACGCAAGGCGGGCAACCGCACCACTCGAGCCCCGAACAAACCGTAGAAGTCCGCTGATAACTTTCCCTCCTGGACCAGGCTCAAAAGTTCTTCTCTCGTCGCCCCGACCACCCGCGGATCGGAAGGATCGGGTCTCAGGGAAAGGCGGTCAAATAAAAGCTGTTGGCTTTCCGCGTTTAAGAGCGTCATCTCGTCTAGGTAAAGGGTGCCCCCTTGGGCTTTGTTCCAGGCGTCGAAAAGGGCCTGCCCGCAATCGCCCTGGGGTTGATCCATGCAATGAAAAACCCGGAAGGGCCGGTCTGCGCGGGGACCCCGCTGATGAAGGGCCCGAGCCACGGATTTTTTACCCGTACCCTTCTCACCTTGAATTAAAACGGGGCCGTTGTCGTCAGCCAATTGGGCCAACTGCTCAAACACCATGCTAAAAGCCCGGTCTCGGCTGGAAATCTTTCCCGCCAACTGCGGCAGCATGTTGCCCCGGGAAAGCGTCGTCACGTCTTTCACGATTTCAACGGCGTATTCCACTTTCTGATTGGCGCTACGCAGGGGAAAAACAGAAACTTCGAACTCCCGGTTCACACCTTGAACGCCCAAGGTACAGTAAGACACCTTGGATTGGCCTTCCTCAAAGACGCTTTTCATGCCGCAAAAAAAACACCTCTCAGAGAATCCGTAAAAAGCCTCATGGCAGGAACGGCCCCGTAAGTCGTTGAGGTTTCGGCGAAGGGCTTTTTGAGCGAATTCGTTGGCGTAAACAAGACGGTAGCGGGAATCGATGATCTTCACCGAATCCGGCATTCCATCTAAAACATTTTGAAGAAAAGGGGCCTTGGTGTAAAGCGCGGGAGGCCTGGATCGCCGGGGGCTCATAAGCGGCTTTCCGCTCTCGAACCCCGTAGCAAATACCCGCGCGAATGAAGAAACTTCATGATCGGGTTGAGACGATCGCTAATTTAATTCTTAGCGATGGCCGAAACCGGCGGAACTTCTTGTTTTTCCAAAACACTCGGCGCGATGTGCTTCATGCGTTTTTTAGCGTCCAATAACTCTTTGCGGATCCCGGCCAGGGTGTCGGCTAATTCCTGCTCCTCACCAAAAACTTCAATGGCCCGTTCCAAGTGTTTCAATGTTTCCTGTTGGAAGGTCCATTCGCGTTTGACAATGCCCGCGAAATCAGGTTCAGCGGTTTCCGCTTCAGGGTTTAAAACTAGACTGTTGGGGATTCCCGTCATATCGTTCAAGGTCTTCACCAAGGTCTGGTAGTGGCGTTGGGCCATCGAAAGCAGCTGCCATAAAGCCTTGACGGAGTTTTCGTCATCCAACCCCACGTTGGAAGTGGCCGTGGCCAAATGCATGACCCGGCGGTAGCTCACCTCTAAAATTTGAAAAAGCAAAGCGGCCTTACGGAGCGTGATCTTACTGATGTGGGTCTTGTTGTTGAGCAGATGCTTGACGTCTCCCAGTTTGATTTCGCATTGTTCCAAAAGCTCACGATTGGCTCGGGCATCCCGGGGACTAATCCGAAGGGCTCTTCCTGCCAGATGTTGAATATCTCGATTGAGGCGCTCGACATTCTCAATGAGTTGATAGAGTGAGAAATAAAAGTTCATGACCGGCTCCCTTTCTGCCCTGCATAATATCGATCAATAAAAGGACCTTTATTATTGTTAAGGCAAACAACGTTTATGAATGTTTAAAACTATACTCTTTGTACCTTTCAAAACCATAAAAAAGTTACACGACAATAAGAAAACATTGATTTTAAAGGAATTGTCAGCGTTTAATCTTAAACCCGATGGATAGCCCCATCGTTTAAGCGGTCATTTTTGTCTTACGGTTGTCAATTTTTACACAAATTTTATATGCTGATAACCTCTTCTTTTTTAGCAAAAAGTTTTTTGTCCGTTTCAAGGTGGCTTCGAATAAGGCCTTGAGTTCTGATTTGCCCTTCCCCATGATGGGCTCATTTATTCGAAGGAGTACTTCATGTTAAAAGAAGGCCAGCCGGCGCCCGACTTCACTTTGGACGATGACCAGGGATCAAAAGTATCCCTCAAAGATTTCAAGGGGAAACCCGTGGTTCTCTATTTCTATCCGAAAGATATGACCCCCGGATGCACCCAGGAAGCCTGCGACTTTAGGGATAACTGGGCCCTTGTGAAAAAAAAAGGTACGGTGGTTTTAGGCATGAGCGCGGACCCAGTCAAAAAACACGGCGCCTTTAAGGAAAAATATAAGCTTCCCTTTACCCTCTTATCCGATGAAGACAAAAAGGTTTTAAAAGCTTATGGTGTTTGGAAAAAGAAAAAATTTATGGGCCGGGAATTCATGGGAATTGTGAGATCCACTTTTTTAATCGATAAAGCTGGAAAGATTCAAAAGATATGGTCGCCGGTCAGCGTCAAAGGACATGTAACGGAAGTATTGGAAAATTTAGGATAGAAATAGATTCACGGCCGCTATGGATTTTTAGAAGGATCGGTTCCGCCTTCCGGAGTTTTGGGTTTTCGACGGGGATCCAAAAGCGGAACATAATCCAGTTGAACATCTCCCAGCACCTGGCATTGACAGGCTAAACGATAATTATCCGGCGCGCCCACCGCGGCCAAGGTTTGCTTTTCACGATCACTGGGGGGCGACAGATGATCTATTCCTTCCAGTACTTCCACCAGGCAAGTCGTGCAAACGGCTCTCTCGCATCGGAACCGAATGGGCAAATCGTAACGAAAGGTCGCGTCCACGAGGGTATCGTCTAAGTCAACGAAACAAATCTGTCCCGTTTTGGGAAAAGAAATGCGGACCGGTGAATCGGACAAAGGCATGGACACCTTTCAAAAATGATGAACCATTATATAAGAACAGCTGGATTTTCGTTCAATCCACCCGGTTGATAATATCGGAAACCCCCGCTTAGAATGAACCATCTTGTATCGGGAAAGGATCCTTCCATGCCGTTTCTGCGTTTCATTCATCTTTTCGCTTTCGTTTTTTGGTATGGCGCGTTGCTTTATTTTACTTTTATACAAGCCCCTATTCTTTTCAAAACCCTACCCCGAGATCTATTCGGCCTGGTTCAAAGCAAACTCTTTCCCGCCTATTACATCATCAGTTATTTTTGCGGTACCCTGTTAGTCGTGACCTATCATCTTCTGCACCCGTTGAAGAACTATGTGCCCCAAGATTGTGTCAAAATCACGGCCCTTTGCCTGATGCTCTTGTTTTCGCTGGGACAAGGCTTGTGGATCGGTCCTCAAGTGGGGCAATTAAGGGTTCAACGGGAAGCCGCCGAACAAGCCAAGGATCAAGTTCAAGTGGACATTCTCACCAAAGCATTCGGGAAGGCCCACGGCATCTCCAGCTTATTGAATTTAATCGTGATCATCGCCGGAATGGTTTATTTTGTTTACTTATTCCGCGAGATGAATCCCTAAAAAATTAGGGAATTACATACTTAAGCCCTTTGCGAAATGAAGAGACGTAGTTGAGTGTCATTGCGAGGAGCGTCTTTCCTTGGTTTCAGCGACGAAGCAACCTCAGTTCATGAGTGTTTAATACGCTTTTGACGTCCGTTAGAAAACGGCTGGAAGTTTATTTTAAACTGAGGTTGCTTCGTCATAAACGCCCACCTATTCGGTGGGCATTCCTCGCAATGACAGATTGATTCATTTCATAGGAAATTTTTAAAAAGGGACTTAAGGATATAATTCCCAAAAATTAATCCCAAAGTTTTTCAGGGTATTTCCCAAGATGGATCAGCCGTTGAAGTTGGCCCCGCACGAATTCTTTGTCCTGTGGATAAGTCATTCCAAACCAGGGGTCCTTCGTCGGTAAAACCTTGACGGTTGCTTTTTTCTTTTGAATCAGGCCGTCGACGACTGCCGGAATCAAAAATTCGGATTTTTCCTCCCTGCCTTTCTGCTTTAAAAAAGCATGAAACCCTTTTTCCAACTGGCCAAAAAGAGCCGGGGTAAATCCCCACATATTCATGGAAACTGTTTCCTTCCCCGTCAAGAGATGCTTTTTTTCCCTCTCGTCTAGATATCCGATTTGGGAGCCCTTTTTTTCTATGCGGGTTCGTTCGATAACCTTTTTAAGAAACCGGGAGGATGTGATTTGACATACCCCCCGGGAAACGGGACCATGGTCCGACAATGTCTTTTTGAGGAGAAATCCAACCATGGCGTAGCGAGCACTTTTGGACTTTTTCAAGAACTCCGCCAAAACCTTGAATCCCGAGCGGCCGTAATAATCGTCCGCGTTGATGACGGCAAAAGGTTCCTGAATGGCGTTTTGGGCCACCCAAATGGCGTGCCCCGTGCCCCAGGGTTTTTGGCGGGCTTCAGGAACTCGAAACCCCTCCGGCACCATGCCTAATTCCTGAAAAACATAACGAACAGATACCCTTTTCTCCCATTTACGGCCAACGGCTTTTTTAAAATCATCTTCAATATCACGCCGGATAATAAAAACCACTTTGCCGAACCCAACTCTCAACGCGTCAAAAATGGAATAATCCAGAAGGGTCGCGCCCTCAGGTCCCATGGGCTCAATCTGTTTCAATCCACCGAAACGGCTGCCCATTCCGGCGGCCATGATCAAAAGCGCGGGTTTCATCAGTGGCTAGCGGGAGTGGAATCGGACGAAGGGGGATTGATTTGGTTTCGACGCCGCTCCTCTTGAATATAACGGATGCCGACAGAAAAAGCGTAGGCAGGGCCGTCGGTCAAGGCCTTCAAATCAGTGGTCTTTCCAATTTTTTCGTAATATTCCATCAGCCCTCCCAGAACCAGCATCAAAAAGAAAAGCGAGGCGTCGGAAAGGGTCTTGATGAGGTATTGCAGGTAAAAGACAACAGTTACGGGATAATAGAGGCCTTCCTCGCCTAACGCCAGTTCCAATACTGCCAGCCGGGCTTCGTCTTCCTGGCGAAGATTCAAGACCATTATTTTTTTAGGATTTTCGGGGGGGCCATCAAGAAGTTTTTGACCCGGGCCCAGAATCGTCGGCCGCATTAATCCCTGAGGCGTAACCGTATCACCCATCACCTTTTGCAAATAATCCAGAAGCATCGGTGCTTGTTTATTCTCGCCCAGCAACAAGAGAATCTTAACCAGAGTCAGGGCAAAAAGCTGGGTGGCGTCTCTCTCTCGAGATAAGACATCCGAATCTGAATTTTGGTAGTCCACAAAGGCCTGAAAGGTCTGGCCAAAAACCAGCCGAGCGACCGCGATTTCTTTTGAGGTTTCTTCAGGCATCAAAAACCTTTTTTACGGCGGATTTAATGATGGCCTTTAATACTTTGCCAGGCTGGAATCGACTTGGTTGGTCCATTCGTTAATGCCGCCCGCCAGGTTGACTAAATTTTCGAATCCTTGTTGTTTCAAGAAAGTGATCGCCTTGCCGCTACGAACTCCGCTCTTGCAATGCACCACAATTTCTTTGCCCTTGTACTTATCCAATTCGTGAAAGCGATTCGGTAATTGCGAAAGGGGGATCAAAGTTGATCCCTCGATATGGGCGATATCGTATTCATTTGGCTCGCGCACATCGATCAAAACAAAATCCTGATGCTCATCCCGCTTCACTTTCAACTCCAAAGGCGTGATCTCATCTTTTCCCGCCTTGACTTCTTTAGTTTGGGTCTCTTCCACCTTCATCCCGCAAAATTGTTCGTAATCGATCAACTGGGTCACAGTCGGGTTCTTGCCGCAAACCGGGCAATTCGGATCTTTATGAAGCTTAAGTATCTGAATCCGCATATCAATGGAGTTATAGATAAGAAACCGGCCAATGGCGGGTGTACCCGCCCCGGTGATGAGCTTGATCGCCTCGGTAGCCTGGATCGCGCCGACCGTCCCAACCATGGCGCCCATGACCCCTCCTTCGGCGCAGGAAGGAACCATTCCCGGCGGCGGCGGTTCGGGATAGAGGCATCGGTAGCAGGGGCCTTCCGGGGTCTTGAACACAGTAACTTGGCCCTCGAACCGGAAAATGGACCCGTAAACATTAGGCTTGTTTTGAAGGACGGCCGCGTCGTTGGTCAGATAGCGGGTCGGAAAATTATCCGTCCCGTCAATGATCATGTCGTAATCCTTCAAGATATCCATGATATTGTCGCTCTTCAACGCGACTTGGTAAGTCTTGATGGTGACGTCGGGGTTCAAGGCCTTGAGACGCTTGGCGGCCGCTTCCACTTTGGGTTTTCCCACATCTTCCATGGTAAAAAGCACCTGCCGTTGGAGGTTGGAAACATCGACGGTGTCAAAATCAACCAGGCCGATCGTTCCCACGCCGGCGGCGGCCAAGTAAAGGGAGATGGGACAGCCCAGCCCGCCCGCACCGACCACCAGCACCCGAGCACTCAGGAGTTTCTTTTGGCCTTCCACTCCCACTTCGGGCAGCAAAATGTGGCGGCTGTAGCGTTTGATCTGTTCCTGGTTCAAATTCATTTCTAATTCTCCCTTTGGAATAGGAAAGACTGGTTTTCCGTAACTTAAATGAATAGGACGTTCATCATAAAAGGGCAAGAAGGGCTAAATCAACTTAAAGTGAATGAGGCTCAGTCTTCTGCCAGACCCTCCAAGTATTTCTTCAGCAATCCCAAGGTTTCCAAAGTCCGCCACTCATGCGCCCGAAAACCCAATCCCAAGACGAAGTAAAGCCTGGAAAGAATTCCAACAGGCTCGACCTTCATCCAATGAAAGGCAACTTCACAACCCTTTTCCTTTTCTTTGATTTCGATGGCGCTTCGCCCTTTCAAAAGACGTTCCGTATATTCCATATAAACACGGTGGTTGGGCTCTAAACCGGTAATTTTGTAACTGAAGGTATAAATGGGAAAACCCTTTATCTTAAATAGAACGGATTGGCCAATAAAAGCTTTCGAAGCTCCTTCCCATTGGATCTCCATACCCTCTCGCCATTGGCCGCGTATCTCCCAATTCGTCAAAGCTTCATAAGCCTCATCTGCCGGCGCCGCGATGAATAGCTTATGAACAGACTGGTAAGTGGGCATGAAAGCTAAACCGAAACTTTACGGTAAGATTTCAATTTTTCGATGGCCTTTGACAAAGTTTCTTCTTTTTTGGCGTAGCAAAACCGAATCATGCCGGAAGAAGGTTCGTTCAGATAAAAAGAGGAGATAGGAACGGTCGCCACTCCCGCTTCCTTGACCAAATGAACCGAATAGTCATAATCGCTTTTAAACCCGCTTTCGGGAATTTTTGCGATCAAGTAATAAGCCCCCCATGTTTTGAAAACCGAAAAGCCCGATTCCCTCAGGCCTTTTAAAAGAAAATCCCGTTTCTTTTGGTATTCGGCGGCCAGGTGAAAATAAAAATCATCCGGCAACCCCATGGCGAAAGCGATGGCTTCCTGAAGGGGGGCGGCGGCGCCGACGGTCAGAAAATCATGAACCTTGCGGATCGCCTGGGTCAGCTTCTCCGGGGCCAGAATATAGCCCACCCGCCAACCGGTGACCGAGAAAGTCTTGGAGGCCCCATTGACCGTAATGGTTCTTTCTTTCATGCCCGGCAGGGTGGCAAGAGAGATATGTTTTTCCCCGTCATATAAAATATGCTCGTAAATCTCATCCGTAACCGCCAGTACGTCCCACTTTTGGCAGAGGCCGGCGATAAATTCCAATTCTTTCTGCCGGAAGATTTTTCCTGTGGGATTATGGGGCGTGTTAATCACGATGACCTTGGTTTTAGGGTTGAAAGCCGCCGCCAATTCATCTTCTTTAAAAGACCAGTCAGTGGAATCGGAAGTCGGCGGATAAAGGGTGACGTAACGGGGACTGGCCCCGGACAGAATCGTATCCGGCCCGTAATTCTCGTAAAAAGGCTGGAAAATAATGGCCTCATCCCCAGGGTCAATGACCGCCAAAAGGGCCGCCATCATTCCCTCAGTGGCACCGCAACAAACCGTAATTTCCTTTTCCGGATCCAACTCTTTACCCCGGAACCGTTTTTCCTTGGCCACAATAGCGTTGCGCAAATTTTTAGCACCCCAGGTGATGGCGTATTGGTTGACGTCCTTTTGGATAGCGTCGACCGCCGCTTGTTTGATGCGGGGGTCCGCCGGAAAATCCGGGAATCCCTGTGCTAAATTGACGGCCTGATGGGCGGCCGCCACCCGGGACATTCCCCGGATAACCGACTCACCGAAGCTGGAAGCCTTTTGAGAAATCAGTGACTTGGACATGAACTTTTCCTTTCTACAGTGGGAAACGGTTGCGGGCCGCCGAACCGGCCTTTCCCTTGACGAGGGGGATAGGATACTGCTACTTTATTTTCAAATGGAATCGATTCTTTCGGAAACACAAGAAAAAAGTAAGTCTTCCTCCGGCCGTGACTCTCTCCCGACTCGCGAACTCGTCTGCGAACTTTGCCGTAATTTTTACCAATTGGGATGGGCTTCTGGCACCGGCGGCGGCATTTCCATTAAAGAAGATCATCAAATTTATATGGCGCCCAGCGGAGTCCAAAAGGAACGGCTAAAACCCGAGGACATCTTTATTTTGAATGAGGATGGCGAGATCGTAAAAGAGCCGGGCCGGGGCCTTAAATTGTCCCAATGTTCCCCCCTTTTCATGCATGCCTATAAAATCCGCAACGCCGGGGCCGTGCTCCACAGCCACTCCTTGAACGCTTTGTCCGCCACCCTTTTGTATGACAAACAATTCCGGATCAAGAATCTGGAAATGGAAAAGGGCTTGGAAGGTTTCGGGGCCTTTGACACCCTGGAAGTGCCAATCATTGAGAACACGGCTTATGAATGCGACTTAGCCGATTCCCTCGAACAAGCCATTCGGGAAAACCCCAAGTCCCATGCCGTTCTAGTCCGGCGTCACGGAGTTTATGTCTGGGGCAAAGATTGGAAGCAGGCCAAAACGCACGCCGAATGCTACGACTACCTTTTCGAGGCCGCCGTCCGCATGAAGCAATTGGGCATTGACCCCGGCGTATAAAATAACCCTGTTTTAAGTTGAGCCTTTTTCAAAAAGCCCCTGGCGACTTAAAACTCATTTTTAAATGTTAAGGAGTAAAGCATGAAAGCCATTTGGTTGGACACGAACAAATCTATTTCCGCCGAAGAACTGAACGCCCAGGGCGTGACTTACGAACGATTCGCCACCGACGAAACGATATATAAAGAACCTTTGGAAAAAGTCATGAAGGAACGCGGCTACGTGACGATGGATCAGGTGAAAATGTGGCCGGAAATGCAAAACTTTGACGCCCTGTGCCAAAAGTTTGTGGGGGAGCACCTGCACACCGACGATGAGGTCCGCTTTGTGTTGGGCGGCGCGGGCGTGTTTGAGATCCGCAGTTTGGACGACCGCTGGATGAAGGTCACCGTGGAGCCCAGCGACTTTATCCTGGTGCCCGCCAACCGTTTCCACCGCTTTTACCTCACCGAGGCCAAGAATATCCACTGCGTGCGCTTATTCAAAGACCAGTCGGGTTGGACACCCCTTTACCGCCAGGATTTGGAAACCGCCGGGGCCCATAAGTAAATCTTTCGGATAATGATTTTTCACAAAGGCGGGTCTAAAGACCCGCCTTTGTCTTTTCAACAATCTTTTAAAAAACTTCCATCGGAGTCGACCTCTTGGCCGAATATCGTCTCACCCCCCTTCAAAAAGAATGTCCGACTCCAACCGATCTTTTGCGCAAACTTCACGATCGAGGTTTTTCGGTAGAGGTGAATCTCAATGGGGCCGCGGACAATTGGGGTGCTTTACGTTTTTACGGCGAAGGCCCGTCGGAGTTAGAATGTTTCCTGATCCGGGACGAGGAAACCCGCGACCTAACAGCTTCCATTCCTCAGGAAGCACCACCCGGTTCCAAAGATTTATTACTTCACCTCATCGATATTCTTCTAAAAGACCTGGGCGGGTCGATTGAGGATGCCACCACTCAAAAGCGCTGGACCGCCGAGGAATTTTTAAAACAAAATCGCTATTTACCGAAACCGGTTCGACCCGTCAAAGACTGGACTTGGCTTGTCTTTTCTTGGCTTTTAACGGCGGCGGCGGTAGCGGCTTATTTTAATGTTCCCTCTAATCTTCATCTCTTGGCTTTAACCGTGATTGTCTTCACCGGGGTTAGCGCGGTGGGGTTGAGTCTCAGTTCGGCTAAATGATGAACGCGGTGGAGCGGTCGGAAAAACTGAAAGCCAAAGCCGCTGAATTAGGGTTTGAGCTTTCCGGCGTGACTCCCGCCGTTCCTTCCCCCGACTATCCTTATTTTTTGGAATGGCTGGCCCAAGGCCGCGCTGGAGAAATGGGGTATCTTTCCCGTCGAAAGGAAGAAAGAGCCCATCCCCAGTCTCTCTTGCCTGGCGCCCGGTTCCTCTTCTGCGCGGCCCTCAGCTATAACCCTCGAGAACCCCACTATCCACTTTTGGAAAAAAATCCTGTTTCTTGCTATGCCTGGGGCCGGGATTATCATGAAGTCTTGGGGGAAAAGCTGAAAAAACTCTCCGAATATCTTCAATTGGAATTGGCGCCAGGGTCTAAAACCAAAAGCTACGTCGATACGGGTCCGATTCTTGAAAAAAGTTACGCCGCCGCGGCCGGCTTAGGTTGGATAGGCAAAAATACCTTGCTTCTGAACAAGAAGTTCGGTTCCTTTTTATTTTTAGGGGAGATTCTAACCGACGCGGATCTGATGCCCGATGAGCCGGTCGGAAACTTATGCAAAACTTGCGCGGCCTGCCTGGATGCCTGCCCCACCGGCGCGCTGGAGGAAGCCGGTGTCTTAAATGCAAACAAGTGCATCAGCTACCTGACGTTGGAGCATCGGTCCGAATTCACGGAAGCCCCTGAGTTGAAAGGTTACCTGGCCGGCTGTGATCTTTGTCAAACCGCCTGCCCCTACAACACCCATGCTCCTTCGGGAAACGAAGAAAGCTTTCAACCCCGGCCGGAAATTTTAACTTTGACCCGAAACCAGGGATCACAAATGTCGGAAATCGAATTTAAGGCTTTCACGAAAAATAGCGCTTTAGAGAGAATAAAATATCCCATGTGGAAGCGAAACAATGCCGTCTAACCCAAAAAGTCATTGCGGCATAGGAATCTTAGGGACCAACCCCATATCCATTTTCTTGATTCCCGCCGGTCCCGCTTTCTGGACCTGCTCAAAAAAAATATCCAGCTCTTCTCTCAATTGTTTCAAGTCCAGTCCCAGATAAACCGGGGGAAGCTGGTCCCATTTCTCCAAGGCTTTTTGGTAAAGTCCCAGGGCTCCGGTCCAATTATGATGCTGGAAATGCCGCAGGGCTACTGCCGCCTGAATGAGAGCCTGATAATGAAGCCGGTCCCGTCCTTCCGAAGGGTGCCAAACCTCCTCTAAAAGTTCATGACATTCGAAGTAAAAACCCCGGTTGAATAACCGAATTCCTTCCAGGTATTCTTCAGAATATTTGGTTTGACGGGGGAAATATTCCATTCCGGCGGGCTTTTGAGAAAGCTCTTGGACCAACTCTTGGTCCGCGTCGGGAAAATGGTAAGCCGGCAATTCTTTTGGGTCCACCCAAGCGTAGGCCTGGCACTCAATGGATTTGGGTTCAGCGTCCGCGGGGATCGAAGACCAGTAAATATTCAGTTTGACCAGCCGGTGGGGGTAAGGATAAACCACCATTCGGAAGAAGCCGTTCAAAATCACGTCCAGATCCAGTTCTTCCTTGAGTTCGCGGATCACGCATTGTTCCATCGTCTCGCCCGGCTCTCTTTTGCCGCCCGGCAATTCCCAAAAGCCTCCGAAGGAGTCGCCCTCTTTTCTTTGAGTGATGAGATATTTTCCGTCGCGGGTGATGAGGGCCGCGCCGACTTCGAGGGGATGCATGAGCTTTCACCTTTTCTTAGGAGTGGGGCGTCCGGAAGTTTTTTTCTTCTTCCGGTCAAAAGACATTTTAGCTTTTTCAAGCGGCAGCGGCAGAGTTTCCCCCTGAATCAGTCGCTTTTTTCTTTTTCGGGAAAGGGTTTTGACTTGGTATTCCCGACGCAGCGCCGCGGAATAATCGGCTTGGGGCTCCCGAAAAACCGCCTGGACCGGACCGTGGGTTTTGGTGTATTTGCTTCCCTTGCCCGCGTTGTGAGCCGCCACGCGTTTCTCGACGTCTTTGGCGATGCCCGTGTAATAGGACCCATCCGCGCATTCAGCGATATAAAGATGCCATTCTTCCATCGGCCCGTCCTTGAAGAAGGGTTAATTCACGAACTCAATCTCTCCCACTGGAGGTATCAACCCGAGGCTTTCCCCCTGCTTCAAGAATTCTCGGACGGACTTCTTCCCCTCGTCTCCCATATCCACCGTGCGGTCATTCACCCACATGCCGACGAACCGGTCGGCCACGTCGCGGGATAAACCTCGGCCGAAAGCCAAAGCGTAATCCAACGCTTCCGAACGATGGTCAAGAGAATACTGAATTGATTGTTTTAAATGTCTGGACGTTTTTATTTTCACGTCTTCCGGCAGGTCCCTCCGGATGGCGTTCAGTCCCATGGGCAAGGGAAGCTGGGTTTCCTGGTACCACCACTCTCCCAGATCGAGAATTTTGACCAAGCCCTTTTCTTGGTGGGTCAGCTGGCCTTCGTGGATCAAAAGCCCCGCGTCCACCGTTCCCTTCACCACCTCTTCCATAATCTCGTCGAAAGGAACCACCACTTCCTCAAAATCCGGGAACCGGATTTTGAGCGCCAAGTAAGCGCTCGTCAGTTTGCCCGGCACGGCGATTTTCTTTCCCTTTAAGCTTTCCATTTTAATCGGACTCTTGGCGACGATTTGCGGTCCGTAGTTTTTACCGATACTCCCTCCATGGGTCAAAATGGAATACTTGTCCTTCACGTAGGCGTAAGCGTGAGCGGAGATAGCGGTCACTTCCATCCGGCCTTCCTTGGCCCAATCGTTCAAAGTTTGGATATCTTTGAGAATATGCTCATATTCCAGCCCCTCGGTGTCGATTTTGCCTTTGGCCAGTCCATAAAACATAAAGGCGTCATCAGCGTCGGGACTATGGGCCAGGCGGATATGGGTCGTCATGACTTTCCTTTGAATGCGATAAATGACTTACGGTTTTTTATCTTCCCGTCAGCCGAGTTTTTTTGCAAGAAGGTTTTTAAGCTTGAGAAATCCCTCGGGATAATAAAAAAGGCCCCCGAATGAATCCGGAAGCCTTCCTAGTAGAAGAGGACTGGATCAGTTGACGGTAATCACACCCGCCAAAGCCGTGCAATTGGTGGAACCGCAGGAGGCTAGCCCGGCGCTGCAGTTTTGCGCGTGGAAACCGCAGTGAAAGTAATAGATCCCCGTCGAAGTGAAGTTGTAGCTCTGAGAAACACCCGTGTTGATCCCCGAATAAATACAGGTAGAGGTCCCGGCATCGAGATAAAGGGGATGAATCCCCGCGGTCGGCAATATGACCGTGTCGCCCACATGAGCGGTCAAATTCAAGACCCCTGTAGTTGTGTTGTTCGAGAAACCGGAAGCGGTGTAATAATAACCCGAGTACGCTCCCAAGGAGCCTGACGCGATTGAAACCGTAATGGTCTGGGGAGCCGCTGCCGCCAAAGGAGTGTAAAGATTCCGGGTACAGGCGAAAGAGAATAAAACGAACAAACAACCCACCAATCCCACCCCAAAAAAATTTTTCATAAAATATCTCCCAAAGACCCCACAGGAAAAACTCCAGAGTCTTTCTGAATCAATAAATTAATTAACCGTGATGGTTCCCGCCATGGCAGTGCACGTGGTGGAACCGCATATTGGGTTGCCATTACCGGTACCCCCGCATCCGGACCCATGAACGCCGCAATGAAAGCGATAGGTGCCAGTCGAAGGAAACGTATAAGTAACGGGCCCGGTAGTGGTTCCTCCTGTCACCAAACAGGTGGCCGATCCATTATCAAACCACAAGGGGTGGGTGGTATTGGCCGGTAAAATAATCGTATCGTTCACATGGGCGGTTAGGTTCAGCGATCCCCCAGCGCTATTCGTTACACCTGAAGCGGTGTAGATAAAACCGGTCGAGGAAATCGAGCTATTAGTAGTGCCAACCGTAATGGTGACGGGCGCGGCCGTGGCCGTGACCGTTGGCGTGAAGGTGATCGTCGGCGTATCCGTGATCGTAGATGTAAGCGTCACCGTCGGCGTCAGGGTGATAGTCGGAGTATCCGTCACCGTGAAAGTCAGGGTAGACGTGGCCGTATTGGAGGGCGTTGGGGTGATGGTGGGCGTATTCGTAATAGTAGGTGTATTGGTAATCGTGAAGGTAACCGTGATCGTCGGGGTGGGAGTAATGGTTCTCGTATTAGAAGGCGTCCCCGTGGGAGTAAAGGTGGCGGTCGGTCCCGACGGGGTCGCCGTAGGCGCATAGGGAGAACTAGGAGCGTTATAAGAATGGCTGCAGGCCCAGGAACCGAAGGCCAAAAGAGTGGATGTCATCAACCAGACCAATAATTTTTTCATCTAACTTCCTCCGCGGGTAATAGGAATCGATGTCTCTGATTCCCATACATAGAAAGGGGCGGCTAGGGAAGTTACAAAAAGCAGGCTTCGGTTTTGGGAAGTAAATAAGGGTTTTAGTGGGGTAAGGGCCCCAAAATGGCCGCGATGACTTTGGCGGTATCGCGAAAATCGGGGAAAATGAAATCGGGGCCTTCCGCCCGCAGTGTTTCCACCGAAAAAGGCCCGGTCGCCACGGAAATCGTCCGGACATGAAGATGACGCCCACAATGGATGTCGTTGGGGGTATCACCAATGATGACTACTTCCTTTTTCGAGAATGGGTGATCGCTGTGAGCCCGGGCGGCGTCAATGGCCCGCTGAGGCAGTTCGGATCTCTGCCGGGCCCCTTCCCCGAAAGCGCCGAAGGCAAAATAACCATTCAAGCCGTGTACACCGAGTTTGATTCGGGCGCCTTCCTCGAAATTGCCGGTCAAAAGCGCCAACAAAACCTCGGGGCGTCCCTTCAAATCGTCCAGCAATTCATGAACCCCCGGCTTCAACATCACATAACCCGGATGGCCCTCCACCGTTTCCCTTAAAAGTTTCAGGTATTTTTTCTGGATGAGCGGAAAAAGCCGGACGATCGTTTCCTCGGAATAGCCGTTGGCGGTCAGGATTTCATAAATGATTTGGGTGTCCGTCTTGCCGCCGGGTCGGTATTGGGAAGTGTCGATACTCCGGGGTTCCCCCGCCTCCGCCAGGGCCTGTTCCATAGCGTCCTTGAAGGGGTTTTCCCAAGCCTTCCGGTCCGTGCTGACCAAAGTGCCGTCAATGTCGAACAACGCGAGCCTGGGGTGGTTCATGGAGGGCTAGATCACCCTCTGATAGTCGTTCAGGTCTTTTTTCCAGACCACCACACCGCAAAAACGCTCCCCTTCGGGGCATTTGGGCAGGGTGCCGGCCAGACTACGCAAACCACAAGGCGGCAAAAGCCACTTGCCGATACGGGGCTGGGCTTCCCGAACCTGCTGGGCCTCATCGACGGAAGCTTTCCAAATTTCTTCCTGAGCGTTGTAGCAAAGCCGCATGGCATGCTTGTGATGCAGGTTCAACAGGTCGGCCGATTCGGTAAATCGCACCGCCACCGCGTTGGGTAGAAGATAAGAGGCATATTCATCCGGCACGCCTAACTTGCGTAATTGGCCGATCGAATCCCAAATCCGGCTCATGATCTCCCCAAATTGCTTAACTAAAACCGGATCCTGCTGGATGAGCACGGGAAGAACGTAATCGGGTTCATCCAATGTGAGCGCGTGCAAAATAGGCCGGGAAGCGGGGGTCATGCGATGCCGCTGGTCCTGGGAATCTCCCGCGTGGGATATTTTCTTCCGGAAGGTGTAATGGGGATGGAACATCGCTCGGGACAATTTGCTGTGGGTGGATACGTTCAGCGTCTCGCCTAAGTATTTGTTCTTGGCCGGATTCAAGGCCGCCTCAATGGCGTCGTCGTCGGACAGCGCCGAGGAAGGTAAACCAAACACCTCGCGCACCGCGTGGGCCAGCATCTTCTCGCCGTTTTGGGAATAATCCACCAGCTTAGAGGTTCGGCCTTCCAGCGAGGCATCGAATTCCTCTCGGAAAGCCTTCTGGGTTCCGGGCACCGCGTGAAAGGCCTCGAACATCTGCGCTTCGGGAGTGGATTCAAAATCCAAGGGCTGTTCCAGGATGGCCTGGTATTCGGGCGCTTCTTTCAAAACCGCCTCGATCATTTTTCCGACGACGATTCGTTGTTCCAGGGGCGCGTCAAAGGTTTGGCAAAGCCGCCAATAGCGCAGCAGGGTCAACCCCGACACCGTGTGATAAAGATAGGCGAAGGTGGCCACCGGCAGGATATAACGGGCTACTTCCTGGGATTTTTTCTGGACCGCCGTTACCACTTTTTTACTCTTCGGATCGGTGTTCTTGAACCGGGTCAAATATTCTTTTTCCACCAGCGGTTTTAATTGTTCGGTTAGCGTTTCGTAAGACTGGGTTTGAAAAGCCACGGTTTCGTCGTAAAGACGGGCGGCCTCGGCGCTCATGGGAGGCCGGGCCACCTGATCGGCTCTCACAGTGACATAACGCTGTGAAACTTGTTCGGAATTATAAAAGGGATGGCTGTGAAGGAAACTCCAGAGAAACTGCCGGGAGACGTTTTCGAGCGCGAACTGGAAATGGGCGTGCTGCAAAGTGGTGTGGTGCCCTGCTTTATAAATGGACCGGGCCAGATCATCCCGCCGCTGGCGGCGTTCTTCCAGCTTGGCTTCGTCCAATCCTTCGCCGGAAACCTGCTCGGTAGTGACAATGCCCTTGGCGGAATAGCAGGTACGGGCCGTGGCCACCGCGTTGTCAAAGGGCTTCATGAAACTGTTGACCAAGGTGACCTTGGGTTCCAGGGATAAAAAAGAGGGGATTGGGGTTTCGATCAGTCCTGGCATTTTTTCTCTTTTGAATTTTAGTCGCCGCAAGGAATGGGAAAAGTTTCGTTGATCAGCGAAACCATCTTAACCCAAAATATATTTTTTAGTAGACTTTCCCGAAGATCCCCAAAAAATCCAGAATGGGATAAACGAAAAGAGCCAAAAAAATCCCAAAAGAACCAAGGGCCAAAACCACCAAGGCCGGTATTCAAAGCGGATCTCGTGGGAACCCGCGGGAACCACCAGCGACCTTAAAAGATGATCCGCCGTGTAGAGAGGAGCCGGGGAATCATCGATCCAGGCTTTCCATCCCGGATACAGGATCTCGGAAAAAACCACCAGTTCCGGACGTCCCAGGGAAAGGTGAAAAATCTCCTCGTCCGTTTCGTCCTTTGTTTTGGACCACTGAAACGAAACCGGAGTGTTTCCCGATGGAATCGGGCTATTCAAGGGTTCGGAAAGAAGGGTCGTTTGATAGGGGTTAAAGTCGACCTGTCCCATGGCTTTAAGCCGTTGGGTTTCATTGGTCACCGTTTCCACCCGGCCCGAGGGCCAAACTAAAGGAAGGTTTTCCCCAAACCGCTCAAATCGGAAAGGACCTGACGTCCATTGGGAAATTCCAAAACTTTGCTTTTCCCCGCTTCCGAGGAGAAATCCCTGAACCGCCATCAGCCGGATAAAGGTTGCCGGCGGCAAGTTTTGAGCTTGGACCAAAGATCGCAAGGTCAAAGGATCGTATCCGGTGACACTCGGAATCCGCAACACTAACACCGAATTGCGGGGAAATTTTGCCATATAAACCTGTCGGTCGGACCAGGTGGGATAAGGAATGTTATCGTCGATCCAAATCCGGTTCGGTCCAATCGATTCTTGAATGGACCGGGCTAAGGGTGCTTGAGCGGAAAAATGAAAATTGGAAGCCGGGCCCGTCGAGATAACAGTCCAGGCGTTCACGAAAAGAGACAGCAAGATGGAATAGTGGAAAACACGAAGGGTCCATTGGGAAAAACGGTCGGTGAAAGATTGTCCGTAAATGGCTAACAATCCCGCCCCCAAACAAAAAACTTGGACCCATTGATCCTTGAATTTCAGCAAAATACATACCGATAGGAACAATAAATAAAATAGGCCGGGCCAGAGCGACCGGCTCTTGGAGGAAGCGGCCCACCGGTTTTTAAGGTTCTCAAACCCGAGGGCGGCGAAAAAGGCCCCGCTCAGGGAATAAAGACAGAGAATCCGAGCCGGAACCCGGGTCTGGTTGAAACCCGGAAGCCATTCGCAGGCCCATCGATGAAAAGGCAGGTGAATTCCCCAAGCTAACAAAAAGGAAGCCAAACTTAAAATCAGAAAAGTGACCCACCCCTTTTTCCTCAAGAGAAACGCGTAAAAAAATAACAAAGGCGCCCAAAGCCCCAGGTAGCCCATATTGTCGATAAAATCAGCACTGGGTAAAAAAACGGGACCCATCGGGTTTTGGGGAAATAGAAACTGAAAAAATTTTGAGGGCTCCAAGGATAGGACGGCGTTAAACCCCGCGTAATCTTTGAAATCGCGAAACCGGCTCGATTGGTCGATGAACTCCGCGCAGGGAATCAACCATAAAAACAAAGGAAAGGCGCCCCATAAAAAAGCCCCGGTCAATGGGACCCAAGTTTTCTTCCAGGAAAATTTGGTTTTCTCCTTTTCCAGGAAGAGACGTAGAAGTAGATAGAATGTTCCCCCGTAAAAGGCCGTCATGCTCATCTGATAATTGCAGGATAAAAACAAGAGGGCATAAGCCAGCCCCGCGCCGAAAGCCGAGGAAAATTTAGGTTGCTGGATGATTCTTTCCAAAAAAGCGATAAACCAAGGTAGCCAGCTAAAGGCGGCCAAAATGGATGGGTGGATAATTTCCCACCAAAAAAACCCAGAGAGGGCGAAGGTGGTAGCTCCGATCCGGCAGGCATCATCCGAGAATCGGAAAGACTTGAGTAAGAAATGCGCTCCTAGAGCCGCGATCACTAAGTGGAGAAAAAAGTAAAAACTCAACCCGTAGACACCGGGCAAAAGGAGGGTGGGATACAAAAGGGGATAGGCCGCCATTGCGTTGGGGGATGCGAAAAAGGGTTGGCCCCCAAACAAATAGGGATTCCAAAGTGGAAAATGGCCTCCGGCGAGCTGGTCCCTCAAAAATTGCCGGAAAAATTCGGTGTAAAGAAACAGATCGTCGTGAAAATAAGTTTTTCCCAGCAAAAAGCAGGGAGAAAAAACGATAAAGGAAAGAAAGAGATAAAAAAAGAAATCTTTCTTTTGGATCAAACGGGATCGCTCCTGGGAATTGAAAGATTTAGTTTATCAGCTGGAAAGCTTCTGCCGTAGGCAAAGTTATAAAGCCCATGGGTTTTGATACATTATCGCTTCAAATTTAAGATGGTTTTCAGTTTCATCCCCAGAGATAATCTAACGATCTTCTTTCCTAAAACCTTTCTAAAGAGGTCTCTTTTGAGAAATAAATCCCGGCCTTGGCCATCTGTCCGGCCGGAACTTTTCTCTAGAGATTTCATTTGGACCGTGGGTCTTTTCCTTTTCAGCTTTTCGGTTTATCTCCTTACTCTTTGTCCCACCTTTATGGATGACGACTCGCCCGAAACCGTGACCGCGGGCGTCACCTTAGGGCTGCAGCACCCCCCCTGCTATCCTCTGGACGCCCTGCTCAACCGCGTGATCCATCTTTTGCCCATCGGCGGGGCTTGTTTCCGGGCCAACGCGGGGTCGGCGCTTTGTGGTGCGGCCGGGGTGGTGCTGACAGCCCTCCTGCTTCGCCTGGTCTTAACTCGGTTCCTCGCCGATTCCTCCCCCTTGGCGGCCAAAAAAATATGGCCCTGCGTGGCTTCCGCATCGCTGATCCTAGCTTTCTCGAAAACCTATTGGGAAAAAGCGGTTAGCGTCAAAGGCGGTCTTTATCTCGTGGAAATGGTCCTGATTCTGGGCATTCTCTTGTGTTTGGCCCAATTCGAAGCCCGAGAGCGTTCGGACTTCAACCGAAAATTCTGGATCGAGGGCGCCTTTTTTCTTTTCGGTTTGGGATTGGCCCATTACTGGGAAACCCAGATTCTCTTTATCCCGGCTTTCCTACTTTTTTTTACGTTTAGCCGGTGGAAGCCTTTTGATTTTTCAGTATTTTCCAAAAAACTTTTCCGCTCTTTTAGCTTCTTAGCGATAGGAATTTCCGTTTTTGCTCTTTACCTGCCGCTTCGGGCCCATCTCCAGCCGGTTTTAAATCTGGGCGACCCGGAGAACTGGACCTATTTCAAAATGGCGACGATGCGGGCTTACGTCCAAGGCCGGGAGCCCAATCTCCTGGCCGAAATAGCCCGGGCCCTGACAGGTTCGGGTCCATGGGAAAAAGTCCGGCAGACTTGGTTTTTGATGCTTCATATCCAAAATGTGGAAATCCCGCGTCATTTCTGGGTTGATTTGAAACTCGGCGCCCTCATGCTGGCCCTGGTCGGCCTGAGCGCTTGGGCCTGCGCCGTGAAAGGCCGGCGGACTCTTTTATTTATCCTCGTAGCGATGGCCTGTTTAGTTTTGGTTTTTTATATGGCTTTGCTGATTCCCCCCACGGTGAACTGCCGCTGGCTGGTGGACAATTATCTTCTGCCGTCCAATTGGATGTTGTCCCTGTTGGCGGGCGTGGGTCTTTGGACCCTCCGCCCCTTTTTGGTCCAGCCGCGATCTTCCGTTTCCCCGTTTTGGAATATTTTCAAACGGGGTCTTTGGCTGGCGATTTTGCTGGGACTTCCCCTCCAGCAGCTTTTTTCCAACTTTTCGATGAGCAACGAGCAAAACCAAATGCTGAGGTACGACTATGGTGAAAATTTGTTGAAATCCGCCCCGCGGAACGCCGTTTTTTTCGCCGAGGGCGACGAGGACTTTTTTCCCTTATATTATTTTCAAAATGTGGAGCGCCAGCGGCCGGATGTGCGGGTCATTCCGCCTTTCACTCTTTTTGAGACCTGGGGGGTGGCCGAATTGGAACACTTTCACCCCGAATTGGGCTTAACCGCCGCCTCGGTTGATTTCCCCGATCATTTCGCCCGCATTATTTATTCCCTTTCCGAAATCATTGCTAAAAACCGTCAAAAGGATGTTTTTGTTTTTTCTTACTTGGACGGCGCTTTTCACCGTTATTACTTGAACAGCCGTCCCCAACTTCAAATCGAGCAGTCAGGCGTGGCTTTGTGGCTTTATGAACCACCGTCCAAAAAAGAAAAATGCCTGGAATTAGCCGGTTTGCGAACCCGCCATTGGTGGGATTGTCCATCCAACGCCCACCCTTCCCTTATCCGAATCGCTTGGGTTTACCAGCATTTAGGGCTTTTACCCTAGCCTCCCTCCCCTTGCATCCGCTTGGCTCTCACTCGTAAGATAAAAAAGTAAACACTCCACGACCTAAGGAATTTTCATGCCTTCCAAAGCCTCGACACTTGGCGAATTAAAAGCCTCCCAATATCCCGACTTAACGGTGAAAGAGGAACTGGAAAGAAATCTGCTTAAAAAACTAAAGGCGGGCGAACCCCTCTTTCCCAATATCCATGGGTTCGAGGAAACAGTCGTTCCCCAGCTCATCAACGCCCTCCTGTCGCACCATGACATCGTGCTTCTGGGGGAAAAGGGGCAGGCCAAAAGCCGCCTCATGCGCTCCATCGTCCAGTTTTTGGATGAGGAAATCCCTGTCGTTAAAGGCTGTGAGATTCACGACCATCCTTATCATCCCATTTGTGGGGCCTGTCGCCGCAAGCTGGCTGAGGAAGGGGACCTGCTGGAAATTGAGTGGATAGGCCGGGAAGGCCGCTACGGTGAGCGCCTCTCGCCCGGCACCAAAATCGCCGACCTCATCGGCGACCTGGACCCGGCCAAGGTGGCGGCGGGCAACCCCCTAGCCAGCGAAGAAGCCATCCACTTCGGCCTGATACCCCGCATGAACCGTGGCATCTTCGCCGTGAACGAATTGCCGGACCTGGAATACCTGGTTCAGGTGGCCCTCTTTAATATTTTGGAAGAACGCGATATCCAAGTGCGGGGCTACCCCATCCGGTTTGACTTGGACATCATCCTTCTCTTCACCGCCAACCCCGAGGAATACACCCGGGCCGGCAAGATCATCACCCAGTTGAAGGACCGTATCGGCGCCGAGATTAGGACCCATTACCCTCTGACACGGGAACTGGGAATCCAAATTATCCTGCAGGAAGCCATGGTCCCGAAAAATGACGAGGTCCAAGTGGTCATTCCGGACTTCATGACCCAGATCATCGAACAGATCACCATGGAAGCCCGACGTAGCCCCTATGTAAACCAAAAGTCCGGCGTCTCGGCCCGGCTGTCCATCGCCAATTACGAGACCATGATCGCCAACGCCCGACGCCGCGCCTATATCTTGGGCGAAGCCGAAGCGGTACCTCGTATGTCCGATCTCAACTATCTCTATACTTCTTCCGCGGGCAAAATCGATTTGGATCCTTTCCGGGAAGAGACCGTGAGCGAGTTCCAGGTCTTCAGTAAGATTATGGACAAGGCCGTCGCCCAGGTTTTCAAGGAACAGATGGATCAGGAGCATTTGGAAATCGTCATTCCCGATCTCAGCGGTGAAAAGCATATCCGGGTTTCAGAACTGACCCCCGCCGCTCAGTACAAGGACGTCATTTCCCAATTGCCCCAGATTTGGGAGCCGGTCGAGCACTTAACGAATAAACGTTCGGAAATTTACCGGGCTTCCTGCGTGGAGTTTGTGCTGGAAGGCTTGCATCTTTCGGGCAAATTATCCCGCAGCAAGGTTGGCGAAATCTTTGACTACCAGCTTTCTTCCGGGCCCAAACGCAAAAAAGAATAAGTTAAGAACGAAGGCTTTATGATCACCCACGATTATTCCGAATGGCACGAGCCCGAAAAGCCCCCCTTTACCGTGGACGACCTCGTCAACGCCGTGAAAGAACTGATGATGCAGTATCACGTGTCCTTTGACGAAGCCCTGAAGCACCTGCAGGAAAAGGGCATCGCTTACAACCAGTTTCTCGAGGTCAGCGGGCTCGACGAGCTTATCCAAGGTTTCCTGGACAAAATCGACGAACAGCGCCGGGAAATTTTAGACCAACACCGCCTGGATGACCTTCTTTCCAAAATGGAGGAGGATATCCGCCGCAAATCCGCCGAACTAGAACAGCTGATGGAAAAACTCAAGGACAAGAAACTTTCCGACCGTATGAAGGAAGCGCTCCAGAACCGGGACAACGCTCCCCTTTACAACCTGGATTGGCAGTTATCCCGGCTGAACGACAAGAATGGCGCCGAGGCCCGCCGCCAATTACAGGAGCTCACCCAGCTTTTGCAGCGCATGAAGGAACTTTCGGACCTTTATGAGGATTACCAATTCACCGGTCAAAAAAGCGTGACGCCCGATGAGGCCCGCCGCCTGAAGGAAAAGCTCGACGCCTTGGACACCCTGGAAGACCAGCTGATGGACGCGCTGGAATATGGCGACCTCTTCAACATGGATATCGAGCAATTGAAGTCCATGCTCGGCGAGGAAGCGGCTCAGGCCTTCAGCGAAAAGCGGGAGGAATTGCGAAAACAGTTCGCCGAGGCTCTGAAAGCCACCGGCGACGTGGACTACAACGAGGACACCGACATCTACAAGATCACGCCCGGCGCCGCCCGCAAGATCGGTGAGAAGGCCCTGAAGGAGATTTTTTCCCGTCTCTTCACCGACGGCATCGGCCGCCACCACGCCACCTACACCGGCGACGGCAATGTGGAAATGACCGTGACCAAGCCCTATGAGTTCGGCGATTCCCTCACCTCGCTGGACCTGCCCTCCAGCCTGCTCAACTCCGCCATCCGGCAGTTGGGACAACCGGGAGGCCTTCAGGGCGGCCGCATCCCCATCGACAGCCGCGACTTCGTGGTGCACCAGACCAAGGGCGCCGCCGCTTCCGCCATTGTCATGCTCATCGACCAGAGCGGCTCCATGGCCCGCTACGGCCGCTTTTACAACACCAAAAAGCTGGCCTTAGCCCTCGACGCGCTGATCCGCACCGAATATCCCGAGGACAAGCTGTACTTCGTCACCTTCGCCACCTTCGCCAAGCAGATTCAAGTCGGCGCGATCCCCGAACTGGCCCCCAAGCCCGTCACCCTGATGGGCGGGGCGGTCAACATGCGGATCGACTTCTCGAAAGAGGTCAGCGAACGCAGCCGGGAGATGATCCCCGAGCATTTCACGAACTTGCAGAAAGGCCTGGAGCTAGCCCGGGTGCTATTGGCCAATTCGGACACCAAGAACAAAAGCATCCTCCTCATCACCGACGGCGCCCCGACCGCCTTTTACGAAGGGTCTTATCTTTACCTGACCTATCCCCCCAACGAGCGTACTTACCAGCGCACCTTAAGGGAAATTCGCGCCGTGACCGATGAGAATATCACCATCAATACCTTCATGATGGGCAATGAGTTTGACACCGGCTATTTCGGCGAGGGAGAATTTTTAGAGAAGATGCATCGCGTCAATAAGGGTCGGCTCATCTACCCCGCCCCCGATAAGTTGACCCAGTATGTTTTGAAGGATTATTTGGACCAGAAGCAAAAGATCATCCAGATTTAACCTGGCCCATCTTGACATTCTCTGGTTCCCGGCATTATCTATAAGTCATTCGGCGAGGCTTTAAGTTCCAACTTGCCCCGGCCGTCCCCTTCCCGTTGTTGGGAAAAGAGGGAAAACAGGGCGCTAAAGCGGTGGTAGAGTCCGAATTTTTCGAACCCGCGCCGCTTGAAAAAGCCCCGCGGGTTTTTGTTTTTCCGGGGGTTTCTTCAAACCAATTCAATTTCGAGGAGGCTGTTATGTCTTTACGATTAGGCGATGAAGCTCCGGATTTCACGCAGGAATCCAGCGAAGGGCCCATTCATTTTCATGAGTGGCTGGGAAAGTCCTGGGGCGTGTTGTTTTCCCACCCCGCGGATTTCACCCCCGTTTGCACCACCGAGTTGGGCGCGACGGCCAAGTTGAAGGACGAGTTCGCCAAGCGGGGCGTGAAGGTGCTGGCCCTGTCGGTGGATACGGCGGAATCGCACAAAAAGTGGATTCCCGATATCAACGAGACCCAGGGAACCACGGTAAACTTCCCTATTTTGGCCGATGGGGATAAGAAGGTGGCCACGCTTTACGATATGCTGCATCCCAACTCCACGGCCAACGCCACCGTACGGTCGGTGTTCATCATCGACCCCAACAAAAAGATCCGCGCCACCATCACTTACCCGGCCAGCACGGGCCGCAATTTCAACGAGATTTTGCGGGTAATCGATTCCTTGCAATTGACCGACAATTACAAGGTCGCCACTCCGGTCAACTGGAAGGACGGTGAGGATGTGGTGATCGTGCCGGCCCTGCAGGACGAGAAGGAATTGAAGGAGCGTTTCCCCAAGGGTTATAAGGCCGTTCGGCCTTACCTGCGTTTGACGCCCCAACCGAACAAGTAAAAACAAAGTTTTCAGCCCCCGGAAGATTTTCCGGGGGCTTTTTTATTTTATTCGTCATTGCGAGGAACGAATTCCGTGACGAAGCAACCTCAGTTCATGGAATGTGTTCACCGTATACGAAACCGGCTAACCAACTTCGAAAAGCATATTAAATACCCATAAACTGAGATTGCCATACCGACATTCTTTTGAAATATTTCAATGAAGTCGGCATAGTCCCAATATCTTTAAACGTTTTATATCGATAATTGGGACATGTCGCTAAAACCAATGAACGACGCTCCTCGCAATGACAAATTAAAAGCCTTTAAACCCAAACTCACAACCGCTTATCATGTTCCCATCAAATCCAAGGAGAAAACATGAACCACAACATGACCACCACCAGCTTTGAAATGCCCGGTTACAGTATCTCGAAAAACTTGGGGGTGGTGCGGGGTATTACCGTGCGCTCCCGCTCCATCGTCGGCAATATCGGGGCGGGCCTGCAGTCCATCTTCGGCGGCAACATCACCATTTTCACCAAACTTTGCGAGGAAGCCCGGGAAGAAGCCTTCCAGATGATGGGCCAGCAAGCCGAACAACTCGGCGGTAACGCCGTCATCGGCGTGCGTTATGACGCGACGGAGATCATGGAAGGCATCAGCGAAGTGCTTTGCTATGGCACCGCCGTGGTAATTACGCCGAAGGGTTAGGGGGGATCAAACTTGTCTGTTAGCGGGAGGAAAAATTGATTAAAATTCCAAAATTAACTTTCTTGGTCGTTACGGTCCTCTGTGTCTTTCTCGCGAATGGTTGCGTTACTTTAAACGTTAATTATGATTTTTATAAGGACTTTAAAGAACAAATGCCGGTAGTGGTTTTATCCATGGACTATTGGAATAAAAACTCCCACTGGCCTAAAAATGTTGAGGATCTTCAAGCTTTACCCGAATGGAATAGTTGGAAGGACGATTGGAAAGTCGATGATGAGCATTGTTCTTTTTCCGAGGATAAAGATTCCAATCTCATTCTTACTTTCAAAGAAAAAGACCTCGGGGAAACAACTAAACTGGCATTAACTACTCAGGGGAAACTCCTTGAAATTGACCTGAAAGATTCCTTGGGATTTGGAACTCCCCAATGGCAAAGAGAACTAGGTCAGCAATAGTCTAATAAAAAAATAAGCCAGGTTCATTAACGGAGGTTCTTATGAACGTTCTACCCCTCATCTTAGGCGCCCTGTTAGTCATGGCCATTGCCTACCGCTATTACAGCGCCTTCCTGGCCGCCAAGGTGGTCGCGCTGGATGACAAGCGCATCACCCCCTCGCACCAATTGGCCGACGGGCATAATTACCAGCCGACCAACAAATGGGTGGTCTTTGGCCACCACTTCGCCGCCATCGCCGGTTCCGGCCCGCTCATTGGCCCCGTGCTGGCCGCCCAGTTCGGCTATCTGCCCGGCTTTCTCTGGCTTCTCATCGGCGTCTGCCTGGCCGGCGCCGTGCAGGACTTTATGATCTTGGTCGCCTCCATCCGAAGAAAAGGCCGATCCCTAGCGGAGATCGCCCGGAACGAGATCAGCCCCCTGGCCGGGGCGGTCGGCTCCGTCGCCATTTTCCTCATCGTCATTATCGCCTTGGCTGGGCTGGGCCTGGCTGTGGTGAACGCCCTGAAGGACAGCCCCTGGGGCGTCTTCAGCATCGGCATGACCATCCCCATTGCCCTTTTGGTGGGATTTTGGATGAACCGTCTGCGTCCGGGCAAAATTGTCGAGGCCAGCGTGATCGGCGTCATTTTGGTTTTGGCCGCCGTCATTTTCGGTGCCGATATCCCCGGTTCTTCCCTGGCTCCTTACTTCACCTTTTCGAAAAACGGCGTGCTCGTGGCCCTGGCCCTCTACGCCTTTTTCGCGGCCGTCCTGCCCATTTGGATGCTCCTGGCCCCCCGGGATTATCTCAGCTCTTATATGAAGGTCGGCACCATCGCCGCCCTGGTTCTGGGAATTATCCTGGTCCATCCCGACCTCCAGGCGCCCGCCTTCTCCGCCTACATGAACGGCGGCGGACCCATCATCCCCGGCAAGTGGTTCCCCTATGTGTTCATCACCATCGCCTGCGGGGCCATTTCCGGCTTTCACGCCCTGGTGGCTTCCGGCACGACCCCAAAGATGCTCGATAAGGAGACCGACGCCCGGGTCATCGGCTACGGGGCCATGCTGATGGAAGGCCTGGTAGGCGTGGTGGCCCTTTTGGCTTCCTGCTCGCTCTTTCCCGCCGATTACTTCGCCATCAACGTGCCCGCCGAAAAGTTCGCAGCCCTGGGGTTGAACCCGGTCCACCTTCAGCAGTTGTGCCAGGCCGTAGGTGAGAATGTGGCGGGCCGCCCCGGCGGGGCGGTGTCCCTGGCGGTGGGTTTTGCCCAGATTTTCTCGGGTATTCCCGGCCTCCAAAACCTGATGGGCTACTTTTACCACTTCATGATCATGTTCGAGGCGCTCTTTATCTTGACCACCATCGACGCCGGTACCCGGGTTTGCCGCTTTCTATTTCAGGAATTCGGGGGCCGCTATTGGAAGCCGCTGGAAAATCCCAATTGGCTGCCGGGCACTCTGCTTTCCACCGGTATCGTGGTATGCCTTTGGGCCTATTTCATCTGGACCGGCTCGGTCAGCACCATCTGGCCCATGTTCGGCACCGCCAACCAGCTTTTGGCCAGCGTGGCCCTGGCCGTGGCCACCAGCGCCCTCATCAACGCCGGCAAGGCCCGCTATGCCTGGGTCACCCTCTGCCCCCTGCTGTTCGTGGCCACCACCACCCTGACCGCCGCCGCCCTGAACATTCTGAATAACTTCCTGCCCCTGGCCGCCGCCCACCCGGAAAAGGCTTTCCAGGCCTACCTGAACGTGGCCCTGACGGTGGTCATTATGGCCAGCGCCGTGGTGATCCTCTGGGAGGCTTTCCACCGCTGGTACCAAATTCTGGTGGAGAAGAAGCACCCCAAAGCCCTCAAAAAGCCGGTTCATCCCCTGCCCGATATCCCGGATTACGGGTGCTGTTAGGAAAAATAACACCGGGTAGGTTGGAAAATAACACTGGGTAAATCCCTTAAAATACCTGTGTTTTGAAAATAACACTGAATCCCGGAGTCCGCCTATGACGCAATCCCAAGACCGCCCCGACTCCCCTCGCCGCCAAAACCGGAAGGGCAAAATCGACACCTATTGGGATTTGGACAAACTGGGCCGGGAGCCGGACAACCTCAAGACCAACCTGGCCCCGGTCTTCGCCTATCTGGAGCGCAAATTTACGGATTGGGACTATGCCGTCTCCAAAGACGACTATGGCTTCCGACTGGACGAAGAACATGACCGGTTGTACCTGTGGGTTGAGCAGGGGGACCTGCTGGATACCTCCCCTTATCCCCTGGAAATGGAGTATTCCTTCTTAATGGAAGGCGGCTTTTTAACCGAAGAGGGTAATCCGATTCTGAAAACCTTCGGGCCCGTCTTTGAACAGTGGGTTCCGCTGGTCAAGGAAGCCAGGAAGAAAAGCGGACCGATTGAGGAAAAACCATGAAACCAATTATCCGTGAAGCCGCTCCCGCCGGCCTTACCCCGTGTTCTTTACTTCGAAGCCACTAGGTCCCGGGAACCGCTTTCCAAGGAATCGGTCTTGGTGAACCGGAGGCCCGCGTAATAAAGCTGGATGTGGCCGTTCACCCGGCTGGCGTGAACGGTGTCGCCGTCGGGGTAAAACAATCCCGATATCACGGCGTCGTCATCCGAGATGGATTCCAGGGTGATCAAATAATCCGTGTCCGTGATGTCGAAGACCTTGCTGGTGATTTTGGCCTTGACCGTCAATATTCCCCCCCGGTCTTCCAGGCTCATGTCCTTAAACTGGGTTTCCCCGTCCGGGTTGTCCAGTTGATACGGGCCCAGGCATTCCTTCCAGGAGTCCGGGATGGGTGCAGGATGGATTTTCTCGAAAACCACCGGGTCTCCCAGGCCGCTCAAAATGGCCACGTCCTTCCCTTCCACGGTCGCGAATTCCACGCCGTATTGGGGCAGGTGGATGGGAAAGAAAAGGATCATGATCCGGGGGATGAACTTGTTTTCCGCCGTGGGAACCAGGTCGAACTGGTGGTTCATCAGGTCCGCCCGCAGGTGGGTGCCGCCTTCGGAGATTTCGGCGGCCTTGCCGATACCCGAATAGAACCCGACGAAACGGTTGATCTTATCCTCCGGCACGTCCACCAGGGCCGGCATAACCGTCTGGGGCGGGGCGAGGTTGGCCGGGACGCCGTACTTGGCTTGGCGCATCAGCTTCAGGGCCCGCAGGGCGGTTTCCTCCACCAACAGCCGCGACTCGGCGGTGTTGGAAAGCACCACCACCCCCAGTTTTTCCTTCGTAAAAAGGGCGACCCGGCAGAAATAGGGCACATAGTCCCCGTCGTGCCAGGCCAGGGTTTTGGAGTCGTCGACCCCCAGGCCGTTCAACATCCATCCCAGCCCGATATGGTGGCCGAAATCCAGCGGCAGTCCGGCATATTGTTCCGTGTACATGGAATCGAGGACCCCTTGGCCCATGAGGGAAGGCTGTCCCGTGAAAAGAAACCGGAGGAACCGCGCCATGTCGTTGGCGCTGGAGACCATCCCTCCGGCCGGAATGTCCCGCAAATAAAGGGGAGGTGTTTCCCGGCCCCGCTGGTAGCCCCGGCTCATTTGAGCGCGGACGGCGGCGTTGAGGTCAAAGGTGGAGGAATCCATGCCCAGCGGTTCCAGCAAATTGGCCCGGATGGCTTCGGCGAAGGGCCGGCGGGATTTCAGCTCGATGATGCGTCCTAAAAGGCTGTAGTCCAAATCGGAATACTTATAGAAGCTCTGGGGCGGGGCCACCAGGTAGTCTTGTTTTAGGTCGTGGGTGAGTTGGGCCAGGCTTTCGGCGTTTTCCACCCACATGCCCTGGTGGTAATCGGCGGGGATACCCGAATGGTGTGCCAGGAGAGACCGGACGGTGATGGGCTTGGCGTCCTGGAACCGGCTGTGGATGGAAAAACCTGGGATCGCTTCCTCCAGAGTCTCATCCAGGCCGATCTTTCCCTGGGCGGCCAGCCGCATGATTTCCACCGCGGTGAGGACCTTGGAGACCGAATCCACCCGGTAAAGGGTGTCCGCCGTGGCAGGGATTTTGTTTTTTTCGTCCGACAGGCCGAAGCCCGCGCTCCAAACCACCTGGCCCCCGTCCACCAGGGCCAAGCTGAGGCCCTTGACGTTGTCCTCACCCATGCCTTTGCGGATAAAAGCCGTCAAATTTTCCTGGACGGAGGTGTAGTCCGGTGTGGAAACCAAAACCTCGTCGGCCGAAACCTTTTGAAACGCCAAGGGCACCAAGAAAAACAATATTAGATTAAGAGCACTTCTAATTTTTGCCTTTCTTGGTGCCCTTGGCGTTTCAAATGGTTTTCGTCGTTTCACGCCATCGCCGCTGCGGGCATCGCTGAAACCCGCGGGTCGCCTTCCCTTTCCAGCTTGTCCATATCCTTCTTTAACCTTTCCAGGATCACGTCCCGGAATTTCTGGAAATGAAGGTAAAGGGCCATCAGCGAGAGGGAGTCCCGGAAGGCCATGGGATTTTTCATCAAGGTCAGCCCCAGTACCCGCCAAAAGTGGTAGCCCGTGGAGGGCTTGGCCATCATGCGGGTGGAAAGCTTGAAGAGGGCCTGGAGATCCTTGAAGAGGTTCCAGGGGTTGAAATGCTGGCGCCGCTTGGCGGCGTTCAGCATCAGGGAACTGCGCAAAACCCGGCCGAAATATTTCTTCGGCTGGAGGATTTCGTTCACGATGCGGCCGTAGTCCTTGAGGATGTCCAGCCGGGGGCGGGTGGTGATGAAGTTGAGGCCGCTGACGCATTGGTCGCCCGTGGCGTCCATCTGGGTTTCGAAGCTCTCGTCCAGCCGGCCTTCCTTTTTCAGTCGCCGGGTGAGCTGGGTATTGGGCATGGCCATCATCAGGCCCACCATGTTGACGGCGATGTTGGTGTCCTCGATGTTGTCCAAAACCCTCTGGGCCACGTCGCCCTTCTCGCCGTCGAAGCCCACGATATAGCCCGCCGTCACGATGAGCCCGTGCCGGTTGAGCCGGTGGATGCTTTCCGGGATGGACCGGTGGGTGTTCTGGCGCTTCTGGGTGAGGAGCAGGGTTTCCATGTCGGGCGTCTCGATGCCCGTGAAGATCCAGGTGAAGCCCGCCTCCTCCATCAGGCTCATCAAGTCCTCATCGTCGGCCAGGTTCAGGGAGGCTTCGGTGCTGAAATCGAAGGGCCAGTCCCGCTCTTTCTGCCACTCGATCAGGGCGGGCAGCAAAACCTTGACGGCCTTCTTGTTGCCGATGAAATTGTCGTCCACAATGCCCACCTGGCCCCGGTAGCCCAGGTTGTAGATGGTCTGAAGCTCGGCCTGCAGTTGGGTGATGCTTTTTCCCCGGGGGACGCGCCCGAAAAGCTCGATGATGTCGCAGAATTCGCACATGAAGGGACAACCCCGGTTCCATTGGATGCTCAGGGTGAGGTAGTTAGAGAATTTCAAAAGGTCGAAGCGCGGCGTGGGGGAGGTCTTCATGTCGGCCTTCCGCTCCCCCGCCTCGTAGCGATGCTTGGCCTTCCCTTCGGCGAAATCCGCCAAAAACTCCGGCAGGGTCACCTCGGCCTCGCCCAAAACCAGGTGGCTGGCCCGATCGTAAAGATGGGGGCTGGAGGTGGCATCCGGGCCGCCGGTGACAACGGTTTTTCCCAGAGCCCGGAAATGGTCGATCAGCCGCAGGTGTTCGGTCTGCTGGAAAATCTGGCCGCCGATGAAGATGAGGTCCGCCCATTCGACGTCCCGGGGCCGGAGCTCCTCCACGTTCAGGTCATTGAGGCGGACGTCCCAGGCGGGAGGAAGCATAGCCGCCACGGTGGTGAGCCCCAAGGGGGCCTCGGGATATTTGGCGCCGACCAGGTCGCACGCGTCACGGAAATTCCAGAAAGATTCGGAGGTAAAACGCGGATAAATAAAAAGACAGCGTTGGGAAGAGGTGGAGGGCATGCTCGATTCCTTTTCAGAGGGCTGGAAAGACGAAAAGGATCGGGCGTTGGACAGTGGGGTGATCAGAACTCTACAACCGACTATTATTTTTTTGTCACGAATTGAGAATAAAAAAATTCCGGGAAATATAAAAGACGTGGACGTCCGGAATAATGGGTCGCACCTTTACCTCATTTTTATTTTCGCTTGAATGCTGGATTTGCGAACTATCGTTTTGATAGTCCGGAAACTATTTTTAAATTTCTCCCGGACAGTGGAAAAAATAATTTCGAGTAAAGCCGGAAACCGAGTCGCTTATCGCTCCGCCGGCCGACTTAAACCAACTTGTCAAACCGCGGATGATTTTTCTCAATGGGGAAGCTTGAATCCCGCGGCGGCGCGGGCGGGGCGGAATCCGTCCATTCTTTTTGGATTTGATGGAGTTGGTTGTACAGTTCCCGGGAACGCTGGCCGAAACGGCGGCGCCCCCGGGGAACCACGATCATGGGGCCCGATAAAGAAGAGACGGGATCAATGGGTGGAAATGATTCATCCATCGACATGTGGACACCTCGAAACAATCCTAGTGAATTTTGAACTTGGTTTCAATCGATGCCACAAGCACGGCGCGGCCATTTTGACGCTTGAAATGGCTCGGGAAGGGCGAAACTTTGGTTTTTTCCGTTGCGTCTAAACGAGAGAAGCGTAATTTGGAAGCCGGCCGCCAAAAATCGGTTAGGAGACCCCATGCCCCATCCATCGCTGAAAGCTCTGGTATTACTCATCTGCCTATCGGGCGGCGGCGGCGCCTTCACCCCTTCCGCCGCCCGGGCCGGAACGCTGGCCTTTTCCCCGCCGGAGCGGCTGGTCACCATCCCCTGGTCCAACGGTTCCAACCACGGCCTTTCCCCCGACGGAGCCGAATGGCTAGTGGTGGATCATCGGGGCCGCTATTGGCTGGAAACGGATTTGGACTTTCTTCTTTTCAATTCCACCGGCCGCTATCTTCAAACCGTTAATCCGATTGATAAACAGTTGAATTATTACGGTTTCGCCGGAATGGAGGCCCTGCCCGACGGCCGGGTGGTCCTTTTAGAGCGCCTGGAAACCCTGGCGGAACAAACGCAAAAATTAAACTATGAAAACCGGTCCCAACCCGGAGTGCGTTTGATCGTCCTGAAACCCGACGGAACGGTGGAAAAGGACCAGGACGAGGTGGACTCCCAACAGCCCCATTCGTCTTATGTCTTGGAAAACGGCGGGATTTACAGCGTCCATGACGACGGGACCTGGGAACTTTTGGATTCCATCGGCCATCCCCCGAAGGACGCGGCTTTCGGGAACTTCGCGGCCGTCGCCGGCACGGTGAGTTGGAACACCCACGCGCGGACCCTCCCGGTTTTCCGTTCCGCCAGCCGCTTTTACCACGACGAGAATGGAAAGCTTCACACCGACAAAAACGCGGTCTTTTTTCTGATGGGACAGCCTTTTGTGGAAGGTGCGGCCCCACTGGCCGAACGGAACGGGAAAATTTATGATCAGGTCGTCTGCTACCCGCATGGCGAATTCACCCATTCGGTTTTTGTAGAGGATTCAATTCGGAAAAATTACGTTCTAGTGGATTTGATACCCGCCGACGGGGACCTGGAAGCCACTGATGACCATGCCCTTTTTGTGGATGAAAGGGGAAATTTGTATGAAGGCGTGGCGAAAAAGGATGGCTATCGGATTTACGAGTGGAAAATTCTGGAATAATCTCAAATAAAAAGAGCCCGGAAATTCCGGGCCCTTTTTAAAAACACTTCCTTATCAATTCTTTCCCAAATCCTGCCTATTTCATACGGCTGTCCACTGAGCACTTTCCTCCGCCCTTCGTGGCGATAAAAAGGAATAAAAAGCAATAAAGCGCGGCCAACTCGCCATGGTTCACTACCGGGAAAAAAGCGGTTCCCATCGCGAATTTCCAGTGGAACTGGAAATAAGCCACCGCCATTTCGCCGCTGGCCAAAAAGGCGGCGAAATGAGTCCAAAAACCTACCAAGATCAATAATCCGGCGGCCAGTTCAATGATGCCGCCGATCCAAGGTTCGGAACCTACGGGAGGCATCATCGAGGGATCGGACAACAAACCGAATATCTTCTGAAACCCGTGGATGGAAAACATAAACCCGGCCACGATCCGCAACAAACTGTAGGCTACTTCTGAAAAACCGGAAAATGGGTTTGAACCTTTGCTCATAAAACAACGCCTCCCCTAAATAGATTTTCTCTATTGTAGGCTCCGCCTTTAAAAGAGGAAGGCCTGAAAATAAAAAGGCCCGGATTTTCCGAGCCTTTTTTAAGAAAACGCTTTCTCTTCGTTGGGGAAAACGAACTGCCTTATTTTTTCGCCAGGTACTTCTTGATCGGCGTCCAATAATGCTCGAACCAGCCGGTTTTAAAATGCTCGGCCTGCTTGTCCGGAACCGCCGTATGGGTCATGGTCATGAGGGTTCCGCCGGGCGCCTTCTCGAATGAGAGCACTAAAACCGAATCGTGGTCCGTAACTTTGAAATCGGCGGCCCGCCAGGTCTGGACGATCAGCCGCCCCGGGATCAGGGCCAGGTTCTTGCCCTTAATATAGCCATCCCAGGCGCTGTAAGAACCGCCCACCTTGGCGCTGGCGACGGCCTTACCGCCGGTGGCGTCGGTGTGTTTTTTAGAATCCAAAAATATTTCATACAGCGCCTTCGGCGAAGTTTTAAACGTTATCTTCTGAATAATGCTTTTCATTTTTTGTCTCTCCCGGTCAAGTGGTGTTTCCCTTTGTAACCCCCGGCGCTTGGTTTTTCAACCAGGACGTCAAAACCGCCTCGGACCTCTCCTATTTCTCTCCGCCCAACGCGTTGATTTCGCGGGTCACCAGCGTCTTTTTGGAATCGCCATTCCGGGCGACTTGGATCATGGCCCTTCCGATACGGCGGGTGGTCGTAACGGAATGGGGAAAAAATAAACGAAAAACGGGAAATAACGGCCTAAAGGCAACCAGAAGTTTCCGCAGCCATGGGTTTTTGGGCTGGATACCGTCCATTGGCTCGATGCCTCCGGGCCGGAAACCATAAGCCTTTCCAGGAAACAGTTTCATCAAGTCATTTTCAGTTTTACCCTTCACCCGGGCCCACATGACTTTCCCCCTTTCGGTGGAGTCGGTCCCCTCGCCGGACACATAGATGAATGTCATAGCCGGATTTACCTTGGCCAAAGTTTTCCCAGCGGCCAAAGTGAAGTCATAGGTAATTTGAGCGTAGTCCTTCTCGGTCATTCCTAGGGAGGAGACCCCCAAGCAGAAAAAACAGGCGTCATAGCCGGCGAGCTGGCTTTCCAGCGGGGAAAAATCCTTGAAGTTTTGATGGAGGATCTCCCGCAGCTTTTCATGGCTTTGGCCTAAGGAACTGCGGCCGATGACCAGCACTTGGGTGACTTCCGGGTCTTTGAGGCATTCTTTCAGAACGCCCTGCCCCACCATGCCGGTGGCCCCGAAGAGAATGACTTTCACAGCTGACTCCTTTTAGACCAAAAACCCCATGACGAAAAAGAAAAGGCCGACCGCGCCGAATCCCAAACTGACGAACCAAAAAAGACGCCGCCGGGCCAGGGCCGAGATCGCGCCCACCGCGATGGCGACCTGGAAAAAGGTCACGCTGAAGGCCAGCGATTCATGGTGCTTCAAATGAGCCTCAGACGATTCCTCGAAACCCTTGGCGTCCTCGCTGATCTTATCTTGATCGTCTTTATACTGGGCGACTTTATCGAGGTCGTCTTTCGAGGGGGCATGGTGCAGGGTCTTCAGCAGTTCCATCTTGGAACTAAGCACTCCCGCTTTGATGCCTTTGGCTTGGTAATAGGCCCATTGATCCGAGGCCTTGATCTCATCGATCATCGCCTCATTGGCGTGATGCCCCGCCATCAGAGCCGCCACGGCGGCCAGCCCGGCTAAAAGGGCGGAACTGAGCGCCACGCCCAAAATCCATTTTTCCTTGGATTCTTCGGCGCTGTGCTCCAAATGCTCTTGCAGATGTTCAGTAGGGACTTCGATTTCTTCCATGATTTCTCTCTCCTGATAAATGGCGTCCGTTTGACGGCCCTCAATTTAATGAGGCGCTTCGGTCTTTTCAAACCATTTTAAATAAAAAAAGAGGCGAGCTTCGCTCGCCTCTTCAAAAAAGACATCCATTTTAACCGGTGAATTAGGCCGCCGCTTCCCGGTTGCCCTTGGCCTCGGCGTAAATTTCTTCCGGATGCAGTTTAATATCCCAAACCAGCCCGAACCAGGACAAGACCCGCAGCACATAATGGGACATATCAACTTCCCACCAATAGATGCCTTGGCGTTCCGAATAGGGATAGCGGTGATGATTGTTGTGCCAGCCTTCGCCCATGGTGATCATGGAAAGGATAAAGCTGTTCTTGCTTTCGTCCCCCGTCTCAAAGCGCTTCTTGCCCAGAATGTGAGCCAGTGAGTTGATGCAGAAGGTGCCGTGATAAAGCAGAGTGGTGCTGGTGAAGAAACCCCAGGAGATCATCTGCAAGCCGTTGGTATGCAGGCCCGGAGCGACTTTCTGGAGAAAAGCGCCGAAGAAGAAAATGCCGACCGCCAGGACAAAGGGCGCGATGCCGTGGTACTTGTTGATCCAAACTAACTCGGGATATTTGGTGAGATCCTTCACATTCTCTTCCTTGGTCGGGGCGTATTTCTTACAAAGAATCCAGCCTAGATGGGCCCACCAAAGACCCCGAAGACCTGGTGAGTGGATATCCTCTTCGGTGTCAGAATACTTATGGTGATGACGGTGATGGGCGGCCCACCAAAGCGGCCCCTGCTGTCCGCAGGAACAGCCCAGGAAGGCCAGTATAAACTGAAACACCCGGCTGGTTTTATAGGTGCGGTGGGAGAAATAACGGTGGTAGACGCCCGTGATGGCGAACATCCGGATGTAATACATGAAGAAACACATGAGAATGGCGGCCCAGCTGATGCCGGTGAAGATAGCCGCGATACCGATCACGTGCACGCCGAAGAAGGCGATGCTGCCGCCCCAGTCGATCTGCTCATCCCGGGTAAAACGCCTCCACATGACTTTGGCGGTTTTCGTCGTCGCCGACGGCACCACCAGGGGAGTAACTTTATTTTCAACTTGTGACATAACTTGGTATACCTCGTTTAATCAGTTTAAGAATTGGGGCGGGTAAACCCGAAGGCAACATGTTCAAGATGCGTTCGGTAACCTGGCCTCTCAATAGGGTGAATAGTTCCCCGGATTCTAAAGAATCTTTCATCGAATTCGGGCTTTTAAATTCCATCCTTTCTTTTTAAAAAAGACCGCCGCGCCATTTCACAAGGTTTTAACTCGTGAACGCTAGTATCCTCTACAAAGGATAAGGCTCAGCGAACCTTAAATCATCCCCTATCAACGATTGGTGGAAAACCCGTGGTTTTTACCTGAATCTGAACCAGGAGAGGGGCCGGATTCATGAAAATGATCAAATTTAATCCGGCAACCTTATTTTAGTGTATCACTCTTTTAATCGGTACAAAAATCGAGATATCAAACTTGATTGAATTCTGTGAAAAAAGGGGGCCAAACCATTAACAAAATGATGATAAAGTGCGATTCAACGGGGCAAAAATAGCTTTTTCCCTTTTAGTTTACTCCGCACAGAAGCCACTGTAATGAGAATCACAGAAACAACAATCAACCCGACCCGACTCCCCCAAAGACTCGATACCCCCAATTGAAAAATCCCACCACAGATCATTTCCATAGCCGTGGCCAAGAAAGCAGATGAAGGGAGCGGGCTGATCGGTAATAAAGCGAACCAGCGGATGTTCCTGAAAAAATAACCAGCCAACCCATTCCTTTAAAACCAAGAGTCGACCCCATCCAAACCTTAAGTGGGATAAGGCGTAGAGAATAGTCCTGAAACCAGGAATCGGGTACCTAGTGTCCGCCGTGAATAACGTGGAATGTTATTCATGGCGAATCGGATGAACAGGTAGTTGGAACCCCAAATCAGATAAACGAAGATCAAAGCCGCTCAAAAGCTGAAGGGTTAGGGTGCTTTTGGCTTTCCATGGAAAAAACCATGCCTTATCATGAACTTATCGGCGCGACAAAATAAACGACCCCGAGGTTAATATGAACGCTCTCCACCAAGTTACGCCGCATGTCAAAAAAAATATTTTCCTGATCCGGCTGATTTTAAGTTTGATTCTCGGCTGTCTGGCTTTTTTCTATCTTCAAAATCATCTAGATCAAAAACCTGTAATTTTGGGATACGTAGGATTCCTGCTCCTATCCTTTATTCCCTTTTACTTTTGGGAAGAGGAACGATTCAAAAGCGTCCGCTTTCAATACATTGTCTTCGCCATGGATCTGGTTTTTCTTTTAGGCGCCCTTTATCTTTTTGAGGGTTTTGACACCAATCTGTTAATGATGATGTTCCTAACTTTTTTCATATCCGCATTGAGCCAATCTATTGGCCGCAGCCTGATGGTGGCCATCATGGTCACTTCCATTTATGTTTACCTGCTTTACCTCAAAAATCCCGAGTTTAATTATTTGGACCCCTTTTTCCTTTTATCTTGCGCCTTAATTTTCGTAGTGGCCATTCATTCCGGATATCTGGCTTATCGAACTGTTCAGGAAGAAAAAGACATGCTCCAACTAGCGCAAAAAATTGAGGTTTTAACCGAAAAGGTTCAACAGGGAGATCAGGCCACTTTGGAATACGCGGGATTATTGAAAAACGTGCTGGACGGACTCCCTTTAGGTGCCCTTGCAGTTTCAGTGGAAGGTTTCGTGATTTTCGCCAATTCCAAGGTGAGCAAAATGCTGGATTTAAATCCGCGGACACTTACGAACGCCGACTTAACAGCGAAACAAAACCCGCTACTGCAAATCGGAGAGGTGATGAATAAATCCATTAAGAACCGGCAGGAATTAAAACGCTTTTATTTGGATGTGGAATGGAAACAAACGCCTAAACGATTTCGTTTGGATAGTTCTGCCGGCGTCAGCCCCAGCGGAAAAATTTGGGGGACGCTTTTTTTGATTCAAGAAGCTCAACCGCCGGTTGAGGACGTCGCGAAGTCGACCTCGGACACGACTTCGCCTTCCTAAAAAATCTTCGTCCAAAAATCAACTTCTTCTATGAAAAAATAAAGAAAGTGCTAAAATAGTTCATCGTGTAACTCACGACAAAAGGAGGAAATAAAATGGCTACAAAGAAGAAGCCGGCCGCCAAGAAGAAAAAAGCAACTAAGAAAAAGAAGTAAAGTCAGAGTTCTTCCGGGCCGGTTTTTAAGCGAAATCTTAAAAGCTGGCCCGTACGTTTTGTCCCTTTCGTCCCCCGTCAATCTTTAGTTTCCCCTGTTGAAAATCAGTCAGACCTTCGTAAACTCAAAAATTTTTCATCGTTTTCCCTGGTCCGTTTTATGCGTTAAAAAATTTTATTTTTGGGGCTCAAGGTCTTGAGTCTCAAGAAAAACAAGAGCAACCTATTTTCAGCCGCACACTTATCAGAGAACGGGCCACTTGCACCACAAGACTAAGTGAGCCCCTGATCTCCGGGCTTCCGGAGCGTGCGGCTTTTTTGTTGTCCAAATTTAATGGCAGTCGAACCTTGGAGTTTTTATTTTTTTCGGTCTTTCACCGGAATCACCAGCTTCAAACCCGACCAGGTTTCATCAACCGCGCAGACTTTAATATCCACCAATCCATTTTTTAAGGCGAAATCCCGCACTTCTTTTTCATCTAGATTTGTCGCAACTTTTGAGGCTTTTTTAGGCCACGAAACCCAAAGCATTCCGGTGGGTTTTAACCTCTTTTTAAACTCTGGCAATCGTTTTTGATATTCGGTTTTATCTTTCGAAAAGAAATGAATGAAATCGGCGAGTTTTTCTGATTTTTCTACGCCGGTTGGCAGGGGGCCCAGGTCTTTCCAATACTGTTCCGGGGCGTTAATCACCAGGATTTTAATCCCGCTTTTGATTCCTAGTTTTTGAAGAAGCGGTTTAGGGGAATATCCCGCCATCTAAAAGCCTTCTAACGAATTTTACGCTCGGATTAAAGTGATTGAAGTTAGTTTAAAAGTTATTTTCCAAAAACTTTACTCCACAACATTTTGAGAGGATCGTAATACTTATCCACCACCCGTTCCTTCAAGGGAATGATGGCATTATCCGTAATGTGAATGGATTCGGGGCAGACTTCCGTACAGCACTTGGTGATATTGCAAAGCCCTAAACCATGCTCATTCTTTAGAAGGCCTGTGCGGTCCACTCCATCAATCGGATGCATCTCAAGTGAGGCGATCCGTGCGAAGAAACGGGGACCGGCGAAAGAAGCTTTTTTATCATGATCCCGCAGCACATGGCAGGTGTCCTGGCATAGAAAGCACTCAATGCATTTACGGAATTCCTGAACCCGGTCTACGTCTTCTTGTTCCCAATGCCAATCGGCCCCTTCCTTGGGGGTAAAGGGTGGGATTTTTTTATTCACTTCGTAATTCCAGGAAACGTCGGTCGCCAGATCCTTCATGATAGGAAAGGTCTTCATGGGCGTTACTGTGATCGTAGCCCCTTCGGGGAATTCATTGAGTCTAGTCATGCACATGAGCCGCGGCTTTCCGTTCACTTCCGCCGAGCAAGAGCCGCACTTACCCGCCTTGCAGTTCCAGCGGCAAGCCAGGTCGGAGGCCTGTGTGGCTTGCAGGCGGTGGATGGCGTCCAAGACCACCATGCCCTCGTCCACCTGGACGTCGTAATCCTTCAATTGGCCGCCTTCCGAGTTTCCCCGGTAGACTTTTAAATGAACGGTCGACATGTTGACTCCTTCCACCTAATCCTAATGCGCAGGCGCTTCGCCCCGTAACTGTTTTAAAATCTCCAGCTTCAAAAACCCTTCTTTTACCAGTTCCTCTTCCAATGCTGCCGGGACTTGGGGCAGATCTTCTTGAACCACTTCCATCTTTCCTTTTTTCTGACGAACCACCACCCGCTTTTTGGCGAAATCTTTGGAGTAGGTGGTGTAATCGGTGCGGGTGTGTCCTCCGCGGGATTCCTTGCGTTCCTTGGCCGCCCGGGCCAGTGCTTCACCCACGATCAGCATGTTCCGCAGATCCAAGGCAACATGCCAGCCGGGGTTAAAAAGCCGGTTGCCTTCGGCGGATACTTTTTTTAATCGTTCCTTGAGGGCGTCAATATCCTTCAAACATCCATCCAAAAGGGATTCTTCCCGGTACATGCCGGCACCCTTTTCCATCGATTTCTGCAAATCGGCCAAAAGAGCGTAAGACACTTCACCACCTTGGTGATCAAAAGGCGCATTCATTTCGGCGTTAAGCCCGGCCAAAACCGATTCGTCGATTTTCGGCGCCGTAGTTTTCTTGGCATAAGCCGCCGCGTGTTCCCCCGCCAATTTCCCAAAGACCACCAGGTCGGAGAGTGAATTGCCACCCAATCGGTTGGACCCATGCATCCCGGCGGAACATTCTCCCGCCGCGAAAAGGCCCGGCACGTTGGAAGCCTGGGTTTCGGGATCTACTTTTACTCCGCCCATCATGTAATGACAGGTGGGGGCTATTTCCATCGGCACCTTGGTGATATCCACGTCCGCTAATTGCTTAAACTGGTGGTACATGCTGGGAAGTTTTTTCTTAATATCTTCCGGCGTGCGGCGGGAGGCAATATCCAGATAAACCCCGCCATGCTCACCGCCCCGGCCTTCCTTAATTTCGGTCCAAAGAGCGCGGGCCACCACATCCCGGCTCATGAGCTCAGGCGGTTTACGTTCCTTGACCCCTTCTTCCTTTTGACCTTCAATGACGACCTTTTGGAACCAGGCGTTGCCTTCTTCTTCCGTATCCGCGTACTTACCCTGGTACTTGGGCGGAATATATTTGAACATGAACCGCTCGCCCTTATTGTTTTTTAAAACGCCGCCCTCGCCCCGCACCCCTTCGGTGATGAGAAGTCCCTTCACGGAAGCGGGCCAGACCATGCCGGTCGGGTGGAACTGGACGTATTCCATGTCGGCGAGCTCGGCTCCGGCCAGGTAAGCCAATGCGAACCCGTCGCCCGTGCATTCCCAGGAGTTGGAATTAACCGAGTAGAGTTTTCCGATACCGCCGGTCGAGACAATGATGGCCTTAGCCTTGAAGAGAACGGGCCGGCCCGTTTCCCGAAAATAACCATAAGCCCCGGCGATCTTCTCCCCATCTTTTAAAAGAGAATAAATAGTGCATTCCATATGAACATCAATGCCGCTGTGGACGCCTTTGTCCTGTAGGGTGCGGATAAGCTCCAAACCCGTACGGTCGCCCACGTGGGCCAAGCGCTTGTAAGTGTGTCCGCCGAAATGGCGCACATTGATATTGCCCTTACCGTCCACGGTGCGGTCAAACACCGCCCCCCATTTTTCCAGTTCCCGCACTCGCTCGGGCGCCTGTTGGGCATGGATCTGCGCCATGCGCCAATGGTTACCGAAGTTTCCCCCGATGAGTGTGTCGGAAAAATGCTGTTTCCAGGAATCGCGCGAATCCACTGTGGCCAACGCCGCCGCGATGCCGCCTTCCGCCATGACCGTATGGGCTTTGCCCAACAGGGATTTGCAGACGAGGCCGGTCTTGCAGCCCGCCGCGGACGCCTCAATGGCGGCTCGGAGTCCCGCCCCACCGGCTCCAATCACAAGGACGTCATATTCGAACGTTTGGTAGTTATCGCTCATGGAAGAAAAACCTCAAATTGAAGGATTAAAATTTTAAAAGAATCGAATATCGTGAATCACGCCCATCGCGCACAACCGGATATAAAGATCAGTGAGCCCCACCCAGATCATGGAAACCAAAGCCCACTGCATGTGTTTTTCGTTGAGATGCGTAACGACTCCCCACAAAAAAAATCGGACAGGGTTATTGCGTTTCACTCTTAAAAAATCCAATCCTCCACCAACCAGGTGACGGAAAGCGTGACAGCCCAAGGTGTATCCGCCTAAAAGAATGGCGTTGAGGGTCATTACCAAGGTCCCCACCCCCATCCCAAAGGTGTGAGCTCCGGCAACGGATTGTCCATCAGTCCCAATACCGCTGACCGGCCACATCATGGCGAGGATGGCGTCCCAGGAAAGGATGAGGATAAAAAGAAGGGCAATATACATGAAATAGCGGTGAAGGTTCTGAAAGATGAAAAATTTGGTCTCCCCCTCATATTTCACGCAGCCTTCGCCCACGGCGCAGCCGGGGGGATTGAGAAAGATGGAGCGGTAGTAAGCCTTGCGGTAGTAATAACAAGTTCCCCGGAACCCGCCCGGCGCCCAGAGTACCAACAAAGCGGGCGTGGCCAAAAAGCCCATATGGTGTAGCCAAGAAGGGTTGAAGAAGGGCGAAAACATGGGGGAAAGGTAAGGTCCCCATTGATAAAGGATCCGGCCGTCATGTCCATAAGGATTCAGAGCCGCCCAGGTCGCGTAAACCGTGAACCCGCCGAAAAGGGCGATGTAAAAAAGGGGTTCCAGCCACCAAGCGTCTTGGCGCAGAGTAAAAAACAGACCTCGATGCGTCTTCACGTCGATGGCCATGGCGTCTCCTCTTAAGAGAATCTTTACCCGAGGTTCAAATTTCGGTGGTTACCACTTCAAATTAGAACTGTGCCCTGGTTCAGCCTTTTCGTGGGGATTAATGAAGGTCTTGGCAAAGTTGACGGCCGTCGCGCCTTCCGCGAAACCGGTGGCGATCAGGTCCAGCTTGCCGGGGTGGGTCACGATATCTCCCGCCGCATAGATACCGGGAATATTGGTTTCCATTTTAGGCGTCACTGGGATCTTATTTTTTTCCAGCGTTAATCCCCATTCTTTCAAAAAACCCAAGGTGGCTTGGAATCCAAAGTTCAGCACCACAAAATCAGCCGGAAGTACTTCG
>Ga0206828_1004_pt1 | contig 55081 bp, 49 predicted proteins | sample Alteio_BWOrgCont_78_FD_152858 | JGI IMG/M metagenome (GOLD analysis project Ga0206828, IMG submission 152858) | Enriched cells from forest soil in Barre Woods Harvard Forest LTER site, Petersham, Massachusetts, United States -... | ecosystem: Environmental > Terrestrial > Soil > Temperate forest >... | reverse complement strand
CAAAACGGCCGCGCGTGCGCTGAAAGGTTCCGCAGATGCCGAGCTCATAATGTGTCTACCCCCATCCGAAACTCGATCGGAGATCGATCTTGTGCGTTAGGAATCTTATTCCAATGTGAATACCACGATCTCCGGCGCGCTGCCAACGCGCAGCGGCGGGCCCCAAGTCCCGGCGCCCGTGGATGTATAAACCTGCAGCGCGCCAAATCGGTTGAGTCCCGTTGTGAAACGCCCGAAGATGCGTCGCGTAAGCCAGGTAAACGGAATGAATTGTCCTCCGTGTGTGTGGCCGGAGAGTTGCAATGCCACGCCCGCCTGTTCCACAAGGGGCAAGCGCGTCGGCGTGTGATTCAGCAGAATGCATGGTTGCGCGGGATCTACGCGCAGGCCGTCAAGAAACGTCTTCATGCGGATGATGTGTGTTGAGTCCTGGTAAAACACTCCGGCGATCTGCACGCCATCCACGCTGACAGCCTCATTCGCAAGCACGCGAATGCCGGCGCGTTTCACTGCTTCGAGATAGTGCGTGGCCACGGTGAATTCTTCATGATTGCCGGTAGAAAAGTAGACACCGAACGGAGCCGAGAATCCATAAAAAGGCGCAAGCACGCGATCCAGGTCGACGTGCGTGCCGTCGAAGAGATCGCCGGGAATAAAAACAACATCCGGCTGCAGCCGGGCAGCCATCGATACAAGCCTTCGGCAGAATCGCGCGCCGTTGACCGGCCCGAGATGGAGATCGCTCATCAGGATGGCTCGTCTCCCTCGCCAGGATTCGGGTAGGTTCGGAATCTGCACCGTAACGCGCCGCACGCGAATGATGCGCGCGTTGATCAGTCCGTAAACGCCCGCCAATACGGCAAGCGAATAGAGAACGACCGCCGGCAGCGCACGGCCTGCGGCGGGATGCGCCCCTGAGTGCAACAATCGCTGCGCGAGCCACGTCAGGCGAATGAGAATCGACGCGAAGAAAAAGAAATTGACAAAGCCAAGCCAGACGGCCGCAATCGTGTAAAACAGGTGAACGCTAACGTTATAAAGGCGGAATGCAAGCAGCGACGCGGCGACAAACGAAAACGCCAGGATCAGCATCGCGACGCGCAATTCCGCAAGGGTAGTCGGAGCGAGGCCAGGCCACGAAGCGACCAGCGTGGAATAAATGAGCCAATGGCCAAGAAGAAGAATCGCTTGAATGAAGAGGATGGCAAGAACAGGCCAGGCTTTCAAACCGGATCTCCTTACTGTTCATCATTGCATGTGTGGTTGCGTAGTTTTTCCGCTGCCGGCTGAGCGCAGCTCCAACATGGCCCTCTTTGGTCTTGTGCGTGTAACAATCCTTCCATGGTGGCAGAAAGCGAAAATCCGCTGGGGATTTACATCTCCATTCCCTTCTGCCGGTCGAAGTGCACCTACTGCAACTTTGCTTCCGGCGTCTACCCCGCCGCAGACCACGAGCGCTATGTGTCGCGCGTCATCGACGATCTGGCAGGCGCGGCCCCATGGGCCGCGGCGACGGGCGTCGCGATTCCCCGACAGGTCGACACCGTCTACCTCGGCGGCGGAACACCCAGCCTCCTGGCTCCCGAATTGCTGGCCAGGCTCTTCGCAGCCATCCGCACGCATTTCGACGTTGACGCGGATGCTGAGATCACCGTGGAGTGCGCTCCGGGCCAGTTGGCCGATGCGATGCCGCAGGCTCTCGCCGCGGCAGGCGTGAATCGGGTCAGCCTCGGCGTGCAGTCTTTCATTGATGCTGAAGCGCACGCGAGCGGCCGTCTGCATGATCGTGCCGTCGTCACGGCGGATCTCAGTCGGCTCCGCTCCGCTGGAATCGCGAACCTGAACGTCGACTTGATTGCCGGCCTGGCCGGCCAAACCTTCCCGTCGTGGCAGGAGTCTCTTGATGCTTTGATCAACTCCGGCGTTCCCCACGCCAGCGTTTACATGCTTGAGGTGGACGAAGACTCGCGGCTCGGCCTCGAATTATTGCGAGGCGGCGAACGTTATCGCGCCGCGCTCGTGCCGGTTGACGACGTAATCGCACGCATGTATGAGTCCGCCATCGAGCACCTCCACGCCGCGGGTCTTCACCAATACGAGATCTCGAATTTTTCCCGGCCTGGTTTTGCCTCGCGCCACAATCTGCGCTATTGGCAGCGTCGCCCTTATCTCGGGCTGGGACTCGATGCGTCTTCGGCTCTCCCTGCGGCAGACCCGTCCAGCCGCAGCGCCATCCCGCAATCCGTCCTCCGCACCACTACGACAGACGATCTCGGCGAATACCTCGCCGGGCCTTCCATTGCGGAGTCGGCATGGCAGTCGGCGGAGCGGCAGCATGAAGAAGCGTGGTTCCTCGGCTTGCGGCTCAACACTGGAGTCGACGTCACTGCGCTGGAGCGCGAATTCGGCCGCACCATGATCGCGCCGGCGCTCGAGACAGTGGATCGCCTTGTCGAAGATGGGCTTCTCGGCTTTGACGACGCGCGGGTTCGCCTTACCGCACGGGGACAACTCATCGCGAACGAGGTTTTTGAGCAGTTTCTCCAACCCGCGCTTGCTCAAGCCGGTGCTCAGAATCCGTCGCGATGATTCTTGTCGCCTGGGCTCTCGCATCCCGGACTCCTGCTCATTGAGCCCGGTCCATTCCGCTGGGCATTCGAATTACCAGGCAAACAATTCGTCGCCCGAATCACAAGAAAATAGAGACCCGGGCGGCGGTGCAGGATTCGGAGCCCTGCCGAAGCATTGAATCGTCTCCGGTCCCGCTGCTCTGGCCCACTCCAGCGCCTTCTCGGCCTCGCGCAACACAACCACCGGCGACCGCCCATGGCTGGCCGCGATCCCATAACATGCTGACAGGCGAATGACCTCGCCGGCCACCTGATACGGCACGGCAAAAACTTCACCGCGTAAGCGCTCCGCAAGAGCCATGGCACAGGCGATGGCGCAATTCGGCAACGCGATCAGAAACTCGTCCTTGCCAGGCCGTCCCAGCAGATCGTAGCTGCGCAAAACTGCGCCGGTTCTGCGGGCCACCTGGCAAAGCAGCTCATCGCAGGCTTCCATGCCCAGTCGCGAATTCCAATAGCCGAAGTCGTCGATATCGAACAGCACAAGAGACAGCGGGCTGTTCGCGCGTTGCACGCGGTCAGTCTCGCGAAAAAGCATGCTCAGCATGGTCTCGCGGTTGTAGACCCCGGTCGCCCGGTCCACCTGCGCGTTGCGCAGTGCAGCCTCGCGCAAACCATCAAGCTCGATCGCCATCTGCCGGTTGCGCCGGGCGCGATCGATCTCGATCTGCCAGTACGCCGGCTCAGTCGACTGCAGGATGACGCCGTCGATTGCGCCCGCGGCCAGCAGGTCGGCCCATTCCTGCGTAATGGGCTCGGCAACCAGTAGAATTTGCGCACTCGCGGCTTCCGTATTGGCACGCGCCGCGGCCAGCAGCCGCGCAATCGGTGCGCCCGGAAGAGCGGCGTCGATCAGGATCAGATCGGGCGTTCTCAACTCTTTCATCGCAGCCAGCGCCGCTTCGGCCGAAAGAGCCACCCTCACTCGCGAGCCGCCGACATGCAGGAACGGCTCAACCATAGCTAGCAAGGCCGGATCAGCCGACGCGAGCAGAAACAAGGGTGTCGCGGAATCGTACATTCCGTTCGTTCTCCTTGTTGAGTGCATCGGCGAAGATTAGAAGATATTTAGAATGGGGCGGGAATAACTGGCTCATCACAGTTACCGTCGAGTCCATCGAGGCGAAACGAAAGTGCTGCCTTCGCCTCCCCGCGGTCAATTCCCGGCCCTCGGGCCGGGCAACCAGCCTGCGCCACGCCTGCTTGCTCCTCTTGAAATGTGCCGGCATGGGGCAAGCTTTGAACTCGTCGCTAATCGATGAACTCCACCTGCGGTGCTATAGGAATGATGCCCCGCTCAAATCCCATCTCAAGCAGCTTGCGGATTGCCTCCCGGCCATCCTCGCCATAATCAAGCGTGCGCTCGTTCACATACATGCTCACAAAACGGCTCGCCAGCCTCGTGTCCAGGTCGCGAGCGAATTGCATCGCATACTCAAGCGCTTGTTCGCGACGGTCGAGTCCGTGCTGGATTGAGTCGCGCAGCGCCTTCGATACGATGGCATGCGCCTCCGGCCCCAGTGAGCGGCGGATGGCGTTGCCGCCCAGCGGCAGTACCAGCCCGGTGGTCTCACGCCACCACACGCCAAGATCAATCACTTTGAAGAGGCCGCTTGTCGAATAGGTAAGCTGCCCTTCGTGGATAATCAGTCCCGCATCGTATTTTCCGGCCAGAATCTCCGGAATGATCCGGTCGAACGGCACGGTCACAGTTTCAAGCGCGGGGTTGAAGATCTTCAGCGCCAGGTACGCGGTCGTCAGCGTTCCTGGCACCGCGATTGTCACCTTGCTTAGATCCCGAGGCGCCAGTTTGCGGCTTGAGACCACCATCGGTCCGTAGCCCTCGCCCACGCTGCCGCCGCATCCCATCAGCGCGTAGTTGTTCTGCAGATAGGGGTAGGCATGAAAGCTGATCGCCGTCACGTCATAAAAGGCTTCTTCGCGGGCTCGCCGGTTCAGCGTCTCGATGTCGCAAAGCGTGTGCGTGAACCGGTAACCCGGAACGCGGATCTTGTTGGTCGCCAGCCCGTAGAACATGAACGCGTCATCGGAATCGGGGCTGTGGGCGATGGAGATTTCCATCGGGACAGGAGCGCTGGCCAATTCAGGCTGCTGGAAACTCACGGCGCGGGGAAATCCTTTCGGCAGTCTTCTGCGAGTCGGCGGCACACTCGCTGCATCTGAGCGCACGCGCGCTCTCGATTCCGCCAGTGCTCTGTTTTAGAATTGTTGGCTTCAGTGCTCTAGTTCAAGTTCAGAGTCGTCCACCGGCTCGAACGCCGGCAACGGGTTACTTCTGAGCTTAGCGCGTTGCCGCCAGATATGGCGAGCTGTGCCCGCAGCCGCGATGAGCAGCGCACTCATTGAGACGAGAAGCGAGATGATCAGCCAGCGCATCGAATGACCCCATCAAGGATACCAGACAGCTTCAGCCAGACACGGCAATTCCATGCCATTGCACGGCACTTTCGTGATGCAAAGATATGGGGAAACGCGTTTCATCGAGCCTTCGCAGCAATCAAATTGCTCGCTGCCCGCAGAAGTTGCTCGCTGCCCGCAGAAGCGGCGGCAATCCAATCGATTGCTCAGCTTATGAGCCTTCGCGCAGGCATGCGTGGAGCCATTCCAGGTAAGGATGGCTTCCGAATTCGACCGCCAGCACCAGAAACTCCGGGGTCTCGTAGCTGTGGATTGCCTTGAGGCGCGTTTCCAGCGCGGCAAGCTGATCGGCCTCCGTCTTGAGCAAAAGCAGCGTTTCCTGTGAGGTCTCGATCTGGCCCTGCCAGCGGTAGATCGATTGCGCCGCGGGCATGAGTGTCGCGCACGCGGCGAGCCGCTCTTCAACCAGTGTGCGGCCCATCCGCGCGGCCTCTTCAGGTTGGCCTGCAGTCGTCAGCACAATCCGAGCAGTCGGGGCCGGTTCTGGCATATGATCCTCTCGCCAACAGAATTACCCTGCACATACTCTATTCTCGTTGTACCGCATGTGCGCAGTTCAATTCCGATGCGCACTTTCTTCACTTCCTGCGGTTCGCGATCGGAAAATGGCCTATAGCGATGCGTTTTTCTCGGCCGCCTGCTTCCGCTCCGCATAGCCCTCGGACCACCCAGTGATCTTGTCCGCGACCCCGAGAGCCTGCGCGTATTCGGCATCGAGCTCTACATCCCGATTCACATGTGCCGTGTCGGATGAGCTCACAATCACGTCGGCGCAGTGAACCGCCGTGAGAGGCGCAAAATCTTTCCCTTCGAGTTCCGAAGGATGATCGTGATACTCAACGGCCTGCACAATCGTTGAAGGTAGACCCCAGACGCTCATCAGATAAGCGCCCACTTGGCCGTGGGTGCACCCGAGTTGCTTCATCTCCATCTCGTGAAATGATTGTGGGCTTCCGTCCGCTTCCTGGATTACCCTCCGGTATTCATTCGGCAACTCTGAAAGCAGCACGATCTTTCCCACGTCGTGAATCAATCCAGTGGTAAATGCCTCGTCCGATACCGCCTTATTTTTCGTTTCCTGCATCGCGACGCGCTGCGCCAGGGCAGCCACCGCCACGCTGTGAACCCACAGAGCTGAATAGTGAGCCGCCGTCGCCGGCTCGCGGCTCGATTGCGAAAATACGTGAATCGAGAGAGTCAGGCTGCGCACCGTTTCCGCGCCGATTAGTGACAGTGCCTCATGCAGGCTTGACACCCGACCATGAGCCGCGATGAACGCGGAGTTGGCAAGCTGCAGAATCTTCGTGGCCATGCCTATGTCCCTCTCGATAATTTCTTCAATCTGCCGCAGCGAAGTGTTTTCTGATTGCAATGCCTCAGTCAGTTCGACGTAAAGTGCGGGCAAACTCGGCAGGGACCGCATCCGCGAAACGATCGAAGCCAGCGGCTGGTTCCGCAGCAGATCGCGGCTGCAAAACGCCTGATTGAGCCGGTCTTTCAGTTCCTGCAGATTGCACGGCTTCGACAGAAACTGGTGCGCTGGCGCAACCGAGCGAAGCACAGCGTCTTTGCTTGCCTGTCCGGAAAGCACAATCCGCACCACGTCGCCATGGCGCTCCTTCACTGACTCCAGCAGTTCCACCCCATCCATCCGAGGCATCCGCATGTCGCTTATGATCGCGTCATAGGAGTCCTGGCTCAGAGCTTCTAAAGCGTCGCTGCCGCTCGAGACAAATTGCATGTCCCAATCGTTCCGCATCGACCAGAGCGCACGCCTCAGGCCGTCGAGTACCATTTGCTCGTCATCGACAAATAACAGACGTTTTCGCATCATTCTCCTTCCCGGCTTTGGGCTCTCGAATGGGCAGTTCCAAAAAGAAAGTCGTCCCGCGGCCCGGTTCGGTTTCAAACCAGATCTTTCCCTGGTGCTTTTTCACCACTACGCTGTGCGCGAATGACAATCCCTGCCCCGTACCCTTGCCCACTTCTTTGGTGGTAAAGAATGGCTCGTAGATGCGGCTCCGTATTGATTCAGGGATGCCCATACCTGTATCGGAAATGGCGATTTCAACCACGTCGCCACGATTCCGCGTACACACCCTGATTTTTCCCAGATCGCCTTCCTTCACTTTGTCCTTGATCGAGTGCGCGGCATTCACCACAAGGTTCAGGATCACCTGGTTTACTTCACCCGGATAGCAGAACACGTGTGGTAGTGACTCATCCAGATTGGTCTCCATCTCGGCCACGTATTTCCACTCATTGCGAGCCACGGTAATAGTCGAAAGGATTCCATTGTTCAGATCGGTGTCCGACTTCTCGGCCGAGTCAGGATGCGAAAACTCCTTCATCGCGCGAACGATCCCCGCCACGCGGCGCGCGCCATCGAGGCTCTGCTCGATGGCGCGAGGAACCTCTTCGGAGATGAACTCCAGATCGCAGCCTTGCTCCGCCTTCGCCAGAAATGCCATTGCGTCTGGCGCCACCTTGGCCAGTACCTCGTTCATGGTCTTTCTATATTGGTCAAGCACTGGTTTGGCAGACTCCCAGGACTCAAGCAGAAACGTGAGGTTGTCGGTCACGAATTGTGCCGGCGTGTTGATCTCGTGCGCGATACCCGCCGCCAGCTGGCCGATTCCCTCGAGCTTCTGCGCCTGGCGCAGTTCGCTTTCCATCGCCCGCCGTTCCGAAATGTCCTCTTTGATTGCGAGAAAGCTCGTAATCTCTCCGCTCGTGTCGAAAATAGGCGTAATCGCCGCCGATTCCCAATAAAGCTCGCCATTCTTTTTCCTGTTCCGGAATTCTCCGCGCCATGGTTTTCCCTTGCGGATATTGCTCCATAGCTGCCGGTACATTTCTTTGGGCGAGTGTCCTGAGTTGAGGATGCGCGGATTCTTCCCCAGCACCTCGTCAAGCTCGTAGCCGGTGCTTTCAGTAAACTTTGGATTCACGTAGGTGATGTTTCCGGCAAGATCGGTAATCACTACGATCACCGGGCTTTGTTCCACCGCTGTTGATAGTTGTCGAAGAGCCTTTTCATTCCGCTTCCGATCGCTGATGTCACGAAGGTTCCAGACCCGGCCGAAATAGTTCCAATCCTTGTCAACAACTGGGGCGGAATATCGATCGAACATTCTGCCATCCTTCAATTCGACCTCGTCGCGGCTGGTTTCGGTTGAGTGCTCGCTGAGGTACTTGAATTTGGCGAGGAATGACTCGGGGTCTTTGACAAGTTGGAGCACATGTTCGAGCGCCTGTTCGTTTGACGAAGCGCTCAAGAGTTCACGGGGAACGGAGAAGAATTCGATCATGCGCTCATTGATCACAACTGTCCCGCCGTTCTCGTCCATCACCATAATTCCATCGATGGAGGAATTTACCAGCGCCTCGAGGAGCACCGTCTTCGATTTCAGCTCCGATTCGTTCCGCCTGCGCGCGGTAACGTCCCGGAAACTCCACACGCGGCCGAAGCAATTCGAATCTTTGTCGACCACTGCCGCGGAGTAACGGTCGAAGACGCGCCCGTCCTTGAACTCGATCTCATCGCGGCTGGTTTCAGCGGGATGGTCGTTTAGATGTCTGATCTGCGCCAGAAACGGTTCCGGCTCCGCAACCAGCCCGAGCACATGACGCAGAAGATGCTCGTCGTTGATGTCCTTCAGAATCTCCTGCGGCACGTCAAAAAGCTCAACAAAACGCTCGTTGATCAGAAGGCGCTTGTTGTTCTCATCTACCACAAGAATTCCGTCAATCGAGGCATTCACCTGCGCCTCAAGAAACGCCGTCTTTGCTTTCAGCTCCGCTTCGTTTCGCTTGCGCTCGCTGATATCGCGGAAGGTCCATATGCGGCCGTAATATTCTCCTGCCGGACCCTTCACTGGCGACGAATTGAGCTCAATGACGCACCCATCGATCAGGTCGAACTCGAAGAAGCGCAGGGATCCTGCAGGGTCGGCGTAAAGGCGCTTGATCAGTGCGCGAACAGCCTCGGGTTCTTTCATCTTCGAAAGCATGTGCTCGCGCACCGGAGTCTGATCCGAATCGGCCAGTAGCTCGGCGGGAATGCTGAACATCTCAATCACTCGTTGATTGAGCTGTATACGGCGGTCGCTCGCATCGATCACCAGAATGCCGTCTATGCTGGAATTGATTTGCGCTTCGAGAAAGGCCGTCTTTTCCCGCAGCTCGATCTCCGCCCTTTTTCTTGACGAAATGTCCGCGATCACTCCGTCGGCGCGCATCACGCCACCCATTTCATACGCACCGATCGCCCGGTTGTGAACCCAGATCCACTCACCGTCCTTTCGTTGAAAGCGATACTCGATGTCGAAATCCTTTTCACGCGCATAGAGCGCTTCCGTCGCGCTCTTTATTTTGTCCAGATCGTCTGGGTGGTTGCGGCTGAACAGGAGTTCAACGCCGCCTGCATAGATTTCCTGCTCGCTGTAGCCAAGCAGCGTTCTCACCTTCGGGCTGATGTAGATCATTCGCCCGTTCTGGTCGCTCGTCCACGTCACATCCGGCAAGTTTCCCAGCAATCTGCGGAACTTCTCATAATCCCGCAATTGCGCCGCCTTGGCCTCGCTTGCTTCGACGCGCGCGGAGCTAACCCATGCTGCCGCCAGTCCAGCCAGAAGGAATGGCACCACATATGGCCTTGCCTCGGCGCTGATGCCGATCGTGTGCAGTGGTAGCAGAAAGTAGTAATCGAGCACAAAGGGTGCAATGCCCGCAGTGATCAGTCCCGGTCCTCTGCCGCCAATCCATGCTGCGGCGACTACGCAGGCAAGGAATGTGTACTGAACTAGCCCGGGGCTCATCGAATGAATCAGCTCGCTGACAAGCACGGCGAGCGTGAGAAACCCGGGAATCAACGCGTAGCGTAACAAATATCTTTTCTTAAGAGCTTTTAACATTCCGGTTTCCTTACCCTCGATTTTCTCCCCAGATCGTTTGCACCGCAGCCATCGCAATCATCCGGGCCGGCCGCGCGGCGGACCGCTCCCCACGGACGCATCCACACATCTGCACGTCTTATCGGCGTCTGTCGCAGCACAATGAGACGGCTACGCAGGTAAACTCCGTCTCGCAAAACGGCTCATTCTTTGCTTCGCTTAGCCGATTCAATGTCTGAGAGCCGCTGTGGCCGGAAGGCGAAGGAGCGATTGGTGGGCAACAAGATTCTGTTTGTTGACGATGAGGCTCTCGCACTCGACGGCTACCGGCGAATCCTGCGCGAGGAATTCTCGCTCAGCACCGCTCTTGGTGGAGTAGAAGGCCTGGCCGCGATCCGCAGCACAGGCCCTTACGCCGTGGTGATCTCAGACATGCGCATGCCCGGCATGAATGGCTCTGAATTCCTCGCACAAGTTCGATCCAAGTCTCCTGATTCCGCAAGAATGCTGCTCACCGGCCACGCCGATCTGGATTCGGCAATCGATGCGGTCAACCGCGGCAACATTTATCGCTATCTCACCAAGCCATGTGAAAAGGAATTGCTCGTTGAAGCCATCCTGAGCGGCGTGGCGAAGTATAACTCCGTGGTCGCGGAAAAGGAATTGGTGCGCAAGGCGCAGTTGATCGCGCAAACCAGAACCGATTGGGATGCTATTGATATCCGCCCCAGCGAAGAATCCGCGGCACCTGCCGGCCTGCCTGGACCGGCCGAGGCGAAAAGCCATCTTGAATCCCGTCTTGGTACGGACCCGACGTGCTATGTCCTTCTCGTCAAGCTCAATCTCCTTCCCACGGTGGAGGAGCGCTACGGAGAAGAAGCGGCGCTCCGCTACCTCAAAGACGCCGTGCGATTCCTTTCGCAAATGATGCGTCCTGGCGATCGTCTTTTTCACTGGAGCCGTGGCGTCCTGCTCGCCACCATCGAGCGCCACATCCCGCCGGCCGCAATACGCATGGAGATCTCGCGCAAGCTGCTCACCTGCCCGCAGCATCTGCTTGAAGTCAACGGAAGAAAAACCATGATCACGATCGCCACGACGTACGACCTTCTCCCCGTCGCGCGGTTTTCCACCTTCGATCAGCTCGTCGCCGGCTTTGACGCCAAGCTCATCGGGAAAATCTGAGCCGCAGCTCTCCGCTCCCTCGCTTCCCAGCCGCTCTTCATATGACCCGTCTGCACCGCTCGCCAACTCTTGGCCGCACTGTCTTGTCCGCAGCTTCCCCCCTTGCCGATCTCGCCTTCGTGTTGCAGTATGGTCGTTGGCGGTGCACCATCGCGCCGCAAGCGGAGACAGAATGGCGACAGCGATCAAGTTTGGCACTTCAGGATGGCGGGCAATTGTTGCCGATGAATTTACGGTAGCCAATATCCGGCTCGCAGCCGCAGGCATCGCGGCTTACGTCAAAACGCTTCCTGGCCCGCATCGCGTGCTGGTTGGCCGCGATCCGCGATTCCTCGGTGAAAGCTTCGTGAATGAAGCCGCCAACGTGCTCGCGTCCGCCGGCGTAACTCCCATCGTGATTCCCGAGGCCGCGCCCACTCCGGCCATTGCTCACGCCGTCCGCACGCTCAAGACCTCCGGTTCTATCAATTTCACGGCCTCGCACAATCCCCCGGAATACAACGGCATCAAGTACTCCACGCCCGACGGCGCGCCCGCGCTTCCCGAAGTGACGAAGCAGATTGAAGCCGCAATCGAAAGCATCGCCAGCGGCGGAGGGGGGGTCTCCGGCCCGTTTCGCGATTCAGATCAATTTGAAAAAACCGACGTCAAGCCGGCGTTCCTCAAGCGCCTCGCCGAGCTTGTCGACCTAAAGGCCATTGCCAAATCCGGCATCAAGGTGGTTTGCGATCCCTTCTGGGGTGCTGGCCGCGGCTATGCCTCCGATCTGCTTCGCGATGCAGGAGTCCCGGTCGAAACCGTCCACGACTACCGCGATGTGCTCTTCGGCGGCCACGCTCCCGAGCCTGACGACCATCTCCTCGCCGACGCAAAGAAAAAGATGAAGGAGATCGGCGCCTCGCTCGTCATCGCCACCGACGGCGACGCCGATCGCTTCGGCATCGTCGACAGCGACGGAAACTTTATTCAGCCCAACTACATCATCGCTCTGCTATTCGACTATCTCGTCGAAACGCGTGGCTGGAAAAACGGCGTAGCAAAAAGCGTCGCCACCACCAACCTGGTCAATGCGCTCGCCGAGCACCACAAAGTCCAGCTCTATGAAACTCCCGTGGGATTCAAGTACATCGGCGCTTTGATTGACCAGGACAAGATCGCCATCGGCGGCGAGGAGTCCGCCGGACTCACCATCCGCGGCCACGTGCCGGAAAAAGACGGCGTCATTGCCGGCTTGCTGGTGGCTGAGATGGTTGCCACACGCAGCGCGAGTCTCGGCGCGCAATTGAAGAGCCTGTTTGCCAAGGTTGGTTCCTTCTACCCCGTTCGCGAGAACTTCCACTTGACCGCGGGACAGAAAGCTGCGTTCACTAAGAAGTTGCAGGCTAATCCAGCGGAGCTGGGCGGGCGCAAGGTCACCGGCATCGTCCGCACCGACGGTCTCAAGCTGATCCTGGACGACGGCTCCTGGGTTTGCTACCGGCTTTCGGGAACCGAACCGGTGGTTCGCGCCTACACTGAAGCGCGTAATGAAAAAGATATGCAGGCGCTGCGGGCCGCAGCCGAAAAATTTGTACTGAATTAGACATAGAGGATCGATGACCGCCGAAAACCCGCACGTTGAAAAAGCCTCTGCCCAGAAAATGCCGGCGCCGCTTCGCGATCTCGTCGTCGACAAAGCGCAGCGTTGGTGGCGTCCGGCGGGAACCGCAACCGCGGTGCTTCTTGCGCTGCTCCTCACTTGGCACGTGATTCACGGGCAGCACGGCCTCTCCGTCTGGCAGCAGAAGCGTGCCGAGGACCACGCCCTTCAGCAGGAAATCCAGGAGCTTCAGCAGGAGAACGCACAGATGCGCCAGCAGGTCGATCGGCTCAACTCCGATCCCGAGGCCATCGAACGCGAAGCGCGCGAGAAACTCCACTACGCCAAGCCCGGCGAAGTCATCTGGGCGCTGCCGCCGGCGCAGCAGACCCCGCCCGCAGCCGGTTCCGGCAAATAAGCCATCACCCGCCAGCGCTCGCGGCAGCCGCCGCACATTTCATTCTCAGAAGTCGATGTGCGCCCGCACCGTGTACACATACACCGGCCCGCGCGCGGCGTTGTAACCGGGGTGCGCAATCTCTGACCCGCCGGTCATCATGTAGTATCCCCGCCACACATGGGCGTCGTAGTACCACTCCAGGATGTCCTCGCGCGCATAAGTCAATCCGCCGTCGCCAAGCAGAAACCCCAGCCCGCCGTAGTGCAGGTAGTTCTGGTGGTCGCGTTTGATCGCATTCGAAACATACGCCGCACCGATCTTGTCGTTATTCCTGCGCCATTGGTGCCCCGCGTAGTCGCCGCCGAACAAAGCGGTCTGCCCAACTTCTGTGTAAGCAAACGATTCGTGCTGGTCCTCGTTCCAGCCGAATCGCCCGAAAAGCCGCAGGTTGTCCGTCACTTCCTGTTCCGTGTTCAGGCCGAATCCATATTTCACTGCGCCGAACTTCTCGGTGCTGACGATGCTGGGCGTCGTCACTTCTCCCGCCAGATACTCCTGCACCGATTCCCGATAGTCGCCCATGTGCGCGTGGTTCATATAGCTCAGCACGCGCACCGCACCTTCGCGTTTCGGATTCAGTAGCGGCGCAAACAGCCCCTTGCGCAGCTCGAACTCCCAGTTCTGCCCATTCGCGCGGCTGATCGCCCAATCGAGATCGAGTCCATTGGCAACGATTGGCATCGCTGCAATCGCGTAGCGCGCCGACCACACCTTATCGTCGTATTCCAAAATACCGCCCACTGTGTAGCCGCGCGTGTCTGCCGCGTAATCCCATGCGCCGTTGTTGTCCACCGTCCAGTTGGTGAACTGCAGGTGCGTGTCCGATCCGACCGAGTTGATATCGAACGTATCCGGGAGGCTCATCTTGCCCAGTCGCACTTCGAATCTGCGCACCGGCACTTTCGTCGCCAATGCAAACTGGCTCCGGTCCTGGTCCGTCATCGCGCCGGTCAGCCCAATTGTCTGGTGAATCTCGCCGCGCGCGAGATAAGGCGAAATGCTCAGGGTTGGATTCCGCACCACGTCCAGATTTGTCACTCCCGCCAGTCCCAGCGCTTGCGAAATTCCGCGCCCGCCGGCATTCTCAAAGTCCACGATGAAGTCCGTGTTGTAGCGCTTATTCGCATGCCACTGGTAGCCGAGATAGAGCGTCGCTACCTCCGACGCCTTGTACTCGAAGACGTCGCGCAGGCTGTTCGTACCTTCATACGGCGAGCGGAAATGCCCGTGCGCCTGGAAAATGCTGTTCGCCTGCCCCGAAATCAAGTACGGCGCCGGGTCGGAGTGCGGAAACATGGTCAGCATCTCCGCTTCCGGCGGGGCTGCCGCCTCCGCATTCTCCCCGGCCTGCCCCGCTGTCATGCCGGTGTCGCTGCCGGTAAATGTCAAAGCAATGCGATCGATTGCCGCCGCAGGTCTGGGTGCATCGGGCAATGTCGCCGGGGTCTGCGCGCTGCCCAGCCGCATCAAGCCGGCGACCAGGAAAATGGCAAGTATAGCCCGCACATTGGTCTCCAGCGTCCGCCCGGTTCGACTCATAAGCGATTGAGCCTAACAACGGATTGTTTCAATTCGTGAAATAAGCCCGCCAATTCGGCGGCCGCTTGAAACCCCTCTCGAATCCTCCGCCGTGAAATAACGGCGCAACGCCACGGCATAAAATGAAAAGGATGCACCGATACCCCCACTCGGTAGATACCATACCCCAGGTGGGTATTGTCAAGATGGAGGGCACGCCATGTCCCATCAGGAGCGGGAGAAGGTGAAATTGCTGCAACGGCTCAGAAAGGTGCGCGGACAGCTTGATGCCGTGGAGCGTTCGCTTTCCGCCGATGAGGATTGCGGCGGCCAGCTCATGCTGCTGGCGGCGGTGCGTGGCGGCGTCAACAGCCTCATGGGTGAAGTGCTTGAGACCCACATCCGCTTCCACCTCGTCGACGGCGCCAAGGAACAGATCGCTCCCGAACTCGCCGAAGACTTGATCGACCTTGTTCACGCCTATCTGAAGTAGCCCTTCCTCCGGCGCATCCTCGCGCGTGATTCGCCCGGCCCGTCCTCCGTTTCTTGCCGGCGGCCGCCTTCACTTCCTCTACGGAGACGACTCGCATAGTCCCACGCTGTCGATCGTTTGCACGCTCACACTCGTCCCCTCTTTAAACGTCGCCTGCATATATGCGCTGACCGGCGGTAATTGATCCGGCACAGCAAAGGTCGGGAACAAGTTCGGCGGGCCAACAAGCTCAATTCTTCTTCGATCGGCGACATCGCTGCCAGGCCTGCCAAAGCTCAACGTAAGCGAGGTCTTGTCTTTCTCTCTGTCGATGACGATATCCACCGCCCAATGCATCCGTGTGGCCACGTATTCGTCCGGACTCTTCAGTGGCGGCTGGTTAGGCAGAATGATGAAGTCGTGCATGTCGAGCTCGTTGCCTGGCGGCGTCAAATCCAGGTCCACCTCGTTCGGCGTCGTCTGCGAGCGCTTCACCGTGCCGCCAATCTTCACGCGAATGTCGGTCGCATACACATAGCTCCCATCCGGCTTCGACTTGCTGTGAAACTCAAAGCAGTTCGGCGTAACCAACGCATCCACGAGCCCCGCCCCAGTTGCAGACGCCGGCGCCCCAGAAGCCGAAGATGCCGCGGTTCCGAACGTCGGCGCTCCTGGCGCGGTTGCTGCCGACCGTGACCCCGCCGAGCGCGCAGCCGAAGCGGCATTCTTCGCATCCTTGTCTTGTCTGTCGGGCGACTCCGAAACCACATAGCCCGACCAGAAAAAAGGGTTCTTGTATTTTTCGGTCGCCAGCATATCCCCCTGCGCCAGCCGCACCGCTTCTGACGCGCCTCGATCGATATGCGAGTAAAAGAAATCCATGAATTGCTTGCCTGCCAGGTCGTCCACCGGCCAAAGCGTCATCACAATGGCCTGTGCGCCGGCCATCGCAAACGCCGCGCGAAATCCCAGCACGCCCTGCCCATCCACCACCGATCCCTGCGCAGACTGGCACGATGACAGCACCACCAGCCGCGTGCCCGGCAAATGCAGGCTGCCCACCTCAAGCCCCGTCAGCAATCCATCTTCGTTCCCTCGCTGCGGCTTGTTCGCGCCGGCGAAGGCAATCACCGACTGCAACAGCGGCAGTTGCGTATCCGCCGGTTGCGGAAATTCAAACATCGCGTACTGCGTCGCCGGTGCCTGCCAACCCAGGTTGGGAATGCTGTGCGTCGCCAGGTGCAACACCGACGGAGACTGCACAGATTCCACAATTCCCTTCCGCGCCTTGTCGCCGGTCAGCACGTGGTCCGGCGGAACCGACAGATCTTTCGCCACGTCTGTTGCTTCAGCCTCGGTGCCCGGCAGCGGATTGAACTGCGGCCTCTTGCTGTTCGCCGCCATCGGCACGTCGCCATGGATTGCGAGATTGAAATCAGGATCGGCGGCAATCGTCGCCGTCGACGCCTTCACGTTCCCATAGAAAACTCCCGTCGACAAATCGCGCCACGAGCCGACATATGTCACCGTCCGGTTCTCAAAGACGTAATGTCCCTGCCCATCCACAAGCGCGCTGAACGGAGCCACCGTGAGCTGTCCATCCGGTGCGATGAAAAGCCGCGTCGCGCCCTGTAGCGCCGGTTCCACTGGCGCAAGAATCTGCTGGTAGAGCCCCGCCAGCCGCTTCTTCAGCTCTTCCGGATCGATCTGCTTCTGTCCCTCGGCAATCTCGAATCCCCGCACCCGGTTTGCCACCACGCCCGCGCGAGCCTCCTCGATCGCGTGATCGATCGCATCCGCTGCGCCGATGCGGATGTAGCGGATTGGCGCGTCGCTACGCACCACGAATACGCCGTACTCGCGATGCGGCGCAACCTTCGCGTCGCGATCGGTGCGCGTCCACTCTACGTAGTCCAGGTAGGCGCTCGATGCCGGTATCGACTTTTGCAGTGCATCGAGACGGAAGAAGATGTTGTAGCCCCACGAGTATGACAGCAGCGCGGCCGAAAGAATCCTTACCTTGTTCTCTTCGGCCATGAAGTGTGCCGCATCGTACGCCTTTCCGTCGAGCGCCACCGAAAGAAAATCGCGCGCCTGGTCTTCGCGCGCCTTGCCCAGTTGATCCAGAATCGGAAACGCCTTCACATCCACGCCCGGATTGCCGCGCTCCGATTCCCATCGCCGCGTGTCGTCGCTGATCGTCGCGAGGTAACGTCCTTTCAGTTCCGCCAGCGCGTCGTAAGCCTTCGCCACTTTGTCCGTCGAGGGCTCCCCATCAAGCAAAATTGACATATGCAGAAACGCCCGCTGCTCAAACCACGCCAGAAGCTCCGTGCGCTCCGCGTCTCCGCCCAGGTCGAGTGCATTTCTGTTGTCGCGCTGCACCAGGTCCATCAGCAGCGGCGCAGCCGCGTCGGCGTCCGCCGTGCGCCACTTGTCCATGGCGAGAATCTCGCTCATGGCAATGTTGCTTTCAAGCGTGTAGAGCGAATACTGCGGCTGGTTCTCCACCGCGCGCGGCCGCGAATCGAGATACGGCATCGCCGCTTCCGGCCGCATCGTCTTGCCCGCCGTCGCGTCGTGCACCTTTTGGGCAATCTGCGCCGCAGTATGAAAGTCGCCGCGCCGCGCATAGAACGCCGCCTGCTCCTTCAGTGCGTTCCAATACGGATCGCCGGCAATCAGCGGCTCCCGCACCGTCACCGCGTTGTTCCAGAGATCCTCCGCCTGCTGCCACTTCTGCTGTTTTTCCAGCAGCATCGAGTCGAAGTACACCGCATACAGTCCGCCCACAAACGGAAGAAACATCTTCTCGTTGAAAATCGACACCGCGTCCGTCAATCGCTGATTTGCCTTCGCCAAATCGCCCTTTGCCAGATCCATCTGGCCCAGCCGTGTCTCCACATCGGCAAAGTGCAGCCGGTACATGGCAAGTGGCATCGCGGGATGGCCATTGGCATCGGTCAGCGCAGGCGGCAGCGCTGAAATCGTCGCTTGCCGCACCTTCAGCGCCTGCTCAAACTCCGCATACGCCTTGTTGAATTCCCGCAGCTCCAGGTAGTACTCCCCAATGTGATCGAGCAGCAGCGCCAAATCGTCTGACGCCGGGCCCTGCGCCTGGCGCAGCCCATCTGCCATATCCAGATACTGCCTTTCCGCCAGCTCCAGCCCGCCCATTTTGCGATACGTGTCGGTTTCGTTCAGCAGATCTCTCCACCGCTCCGATCGATACAGAGTCAGATCGCCGCGGTCAGGCACCATCTGGTTGGCCTGGGATGGTCCCATTGTTGCCAATCCTTGTTCGGAGTGGCTCGGATCGTATTCCTGGCCGGTTTGCCAGTTTCCGATGCGGTGCTCGAGCAGATACGCCTCGCGAAACTGGAACGGGCCTTGCGCGCGAAGGCAAGCCGGCGCAGGAATCAGCAAGAGAGGAAGCAGGAACGTCGCACGCATACAGGCGGCTCTCCCGTGTGAGCTTGATCTGTTTAGGAAATTACCACGCGCTGCACCGATGGATTGTGAACGAGCGCGCCGATGCTCAGCAGCTCATCCCGGCTTTCGCCAACGCTTCCTTCAGTCCCTTCATACTCAGGCGGCTTGAGGCTTCCGGCGTTCCCGCTCCGCGCCAGTGCGTCTCCAGGCTCACCGCGTAGTGATAGCCGTCGCGCTGGAACGCGCGGAACTGTCCCACCCAATCGATAATTCCACCGCCCACGGGAGCCCATTCAAATTTTCCGTCCGGCTTGCGGATCGTGTCCTTGCAGTGGCAGTGTCCGATGCGATGTTTCGGCAGCATCTTGTAATCGTCAGGGAACGGCGTGTCATCAGGGAAGGTCGCCGAATTGCCCGGGTCCCAGTTGAGCATGAAATTCGCCTCGCGAATCTCCGGCATCAGCGCAGCCGCTTCTTTTCCGCTGCCTGTGTTGCAGGCCATCTCATTCTCGAGCAGCAGAATCAGGTTGTGCCCGGCGCATGTCCGCGCCGCCTGGCGCAGCTTGTCGTTGATCGCCGCACGATACGGCTTCGGATCTTCGAGCCGCCAGAAATCGAAGCAGCGAATCCGATCGGTCCCAAACGCCTTGCACAAATCGATGCAGCGCTGCAGCACTGCGTCCTGCTGCTTGAAGTCGAAGTCGGCGTGGAACTCGTCTCGCCTCGGACCCTCCTTCGACATCGGCGCGCCCGGCCAATGAACTTTGAACAGCGGACTCGCAATGTCGGTGACGCGCAGCTTGTACTTTTCCAGAATCTGCCGCGCCCGATCCACTTCATCGGCGTTCAGATCGGTCACATTCTTGTTCCACATGCTGCGGATTTCGATCCAGCTCAACCCGAAATCGTTCGCCGCCACCGAGCAAGCGTGATCGAAGTCGGCCGAAATCTCGTCATTGATCACCGATAGGCGAAACGGGCAGCTCATGCGCGTACTCCTAAGGTCTCGAGATAGTGCAGGCTCACTGCATTGGCTTCCTTCGGCGTCAGCGCTTCACCGTTCGGCACGCGATCCAGCTCTACCACGCCCCAGCCACGATAGTGAATTTTGTTGAGCGCGGCAATCACTGCCGGAAACTCCACCCGCCCGTGCCCCACTTCCACCCACTCGTATCCGCCCGGCGCAGCCGTGTTCTTCGCATCCCCCGAGTTCTTCACATCTTTGAAATGAACAAACAAAATGCGCCGTTCATATTTGTGAATCGCCGCCGCAGGATCGCCGCCGCCCTCGAGATAATGCGCCACGTCCAGCAGCAGGTGGACGTAATTCGGATCCGACGCGTTCAGAATCGCCTCAATTGCCTCCGGCGGCTGGCCCACGGAGTTCATATGATTGTGAAATCCCAGCTTCACGCCGTAGTCCGCGATCCGTTTGCCGATCTCGGTAAAGATTTCGCCCTGCAGTTTGTACTGGTCCCCGGTAAACGTCTCTTCCGGCTTCGCCGTCGCGGCGATCAGTTGCATGTAGAGCCCGCCCGCCTCGTGCACATACTGCGCGTGCTTCACATGCAGCTCCAGTTGTGCCTGCCGTTGCGCCAGATCGAGCGACGCACTCCCGCTCGACAGCGCCACCAGGGTCAGCTTCTTCCCCGCCAGCAGGTCGCGTAGCGCGTGCGGATCGGGAAACTGCTCGATCGTCGGCGCCCGCAGTTGGATTCCGGCGAATCCATCGGCGGAAATGTCGTCAATCGCCCTCGCCGCGTTGTCGTTCCACGTAATCGCCGCGCATCCCAGGCGGATCTCTGTCTCGCCATGATGGAGCGGCGTGTCAAACATCGAAAGATTCATCGGCGGATAGAGTGGCCCGGCGACAATCGCGGCGCGCGTTACCCGCGGCACGCTTGCCAGCGCACCTGCGCTTGCCAGGCCGGCAAGAAATTCCCGGCGCGATGTGGTCATGAGAAGCTCCTCCCCGCTTTCAGAACGCCGCAGAGCGGCGCTCCGTTCGCGGTTGCAATCATAAACCCGCGCACGCTGCCATCCCCGCATCCCGCACTTTGCGGCGCCTACAGCTGCATCACTTCCGCGGATAATCCTTCGTCTTCCCGGTGCGCGCATTCGTCACAGAGAAATTACCGTCCCGCGATGCCACCACCTTCAGGTACGCGCCGTCTCCGTCGCCCTTTGGATTCGCAATCAGCCACTCCGGGCTGTTGTGCGCCGCGTCGGATCCTTCCGCCGTATGCAGTTGCCACAGATCGATCAGCCCAGGGCTGTCGTGCACCGTCTGCCATGCCTCGGGCATGCCCGCCTTGTGCGCTCCGTTGTTCATGATGGCCGCCCTCGGATGCACGGCGTCCACAATCGCGCGCGAGTTCGACAGATTCATCCCGTGATGCGTCACCAGGTAGAGATCGACCGTGCCGATGGGATTGTTCGGGCACACCAGCGCAACTTCCTTCTGGCCCGTCAGGTCGCCCAGATCGAGAAACTTGAACTTCCCAAACGTGACTAGGATGCCCGCCGACCGCGCGTTCTCCGTCGGATCGTCGGGCCATTGCTTTTCTCCCGCACAGTACGGATTGGGCGTTGGCTTGATGCCGGGCACGCTCGCAATGTGCTCGCCGTCAGCGGTTAGAACGGTCACGCCCAGCCCCGCAACCGAAACCGTATCGCCGGGACGCACCACGCGATGCGGATGGCCGGCAATCGCCTGGAGATATGCGTCGTATACGCGCTGCGTGGCGCCCTCTTCGCGATTCGCGCCATGATCCAGAAACTCGCCCACATCCACGCGTTTCACCAGCTCAGGCACGCCCCCGGCGTGGTCAACGTGGTAGTGCGTCAGCAGCACGTGATCGATCCGCTTGATCCCCGCGTCCTGCATCGCGGTCTGGATGCGCTTCGCGTCCCGCCCGTCGTTCCCCGGCCACCCCGTGTCCACCAGCAGCGACCCGCCGGTCGGCGACACCAGCAGCGTTGCCTGTCCGCCCTCGACATCAATCGAATAGATCAGCAGATGATTCGGCATCTGCGCCGCCAGCACCGCCGGCAGCGCAATGAGGAAAGCGCTTACTGCAAGCCAAACAAGATTCACTCGGCGCGAAATTCTTAGGAGATCGTGAATTAGAGTTTTCATAGGCCTCAGCAGTGTAATTCTTCATGGGCCATGCACAAAACAGGCCGGTTCCGCGCCGCCGTCCGCAGCAGAATCCGCCAACTGATAAAATGGGCTCAGCCGCACTGTGCGGCCAGTCTATTCATTCTTCATCCCCCAACCGCACGGCCTACGCAGCCGAACCCGAGAGAAGGAAAAATTGCACCTGTGAGCCAGACGATACGCAATATCGCCATCATTGCCCATGTGGACCACGGGAAGACCACTCTCGTCGACGCCATGCTGCGCCAGTCCGGGACCTTTCGCGTCAACGAGCAGGTGGCCGAGCGCGTCATGGATTCGAATGAGCTCGAGCGCGAGCGCGGCATCACCATCCTCGCCAAGAACACTGCCATCAACTATGACGGCGGCAAGATCAACATCGTCGATACGCCCGGCCACGCCGACTTCGGCGGCGAGGTGGAGCGCGCACTCAAAATGGTCGATGGCGTCATGCTGCTCGTCGACGCGGCGGAAGGCCCGTTGCCGCAGACGCGATACGTTCTGTCGAAAGCCCTCGAAGCCAAGCTGCTTCCTATCGTGGTCATCAACAAGATCGATCGTCCTGACGCCCGCCCGCAGGAAGTTCTGAACGAAATCTACGATCTCTTCATCGACCTCGACGCTGAGGAATCGCAGCTCGATTTTCCCGTACTCTACGCCGTCGCCAAGGCCGGCACCGCAACCACCGATCCCGCCAAACCCGGCGTCGATCTGCAGCCGCTCTTCCGTGCCATCGTCGATACCATCCCTCAAGCCACCGGCGACCCGGACGGCACTCTCCAAATCCTCGTCACAAATCTCGACTACTCCGATTATTTCGGCCGCATCGCCATCTGCCGCGTCTTCCAGGGCACGCTTCACGTCGGCGACGACGTCAACATCTCGCGCCGCGACGGCTCGCTTTACAAAACGCGCATCACCAAGCTCTTCACCTTCTCCGGACTCAAGCGCATTGAGACCACTGAAACCACAACGGGCGATATCGTGGCAGTCGCGGGCATTGAGGGCATCACCATCGGCGAAACGATAACCAGCATTGAAAATCCCGCTCCGCTGCCGCTCATTGTCATCGACGAGCCGACGATCGCCATCCAGTTCAGCGTCAACAACTCGCCCTTCGCCGGTCGCGAAGGCCAATACGTCACCAGCCGCAACCTGCGCGAGCGCCTTGAAAAAGAATTGCTCACCAATGTTTCCATCCGTGTGGAAGAAACCGGCTCTCCCGATACCTTCAAGGTCCTCGGCCGCGGCGAGCTGCAGCTCGCCATTTTGATTGAGATGATGCGCCGCGAGGGCTACGAGCTGATGGCCGGCCGCCCTGAAATCGTCACCAAGGTGGTTGACGGCGTGCGCATGGAGCCGGTTGAGCACCTCACCATCGACGTGCCCGAGCAATTTACCGGCGTCGTCATTGAAAAGCTTGGGCCCCGCAAGGGCGAGATGACCCGCATGCACAACCACGGCTCGGGCCGCGTGCGTCTCGAGTTTCGCGTGCCCAGTCGCGGGCTTATTGGTTTGAGAAGTGAAATGCTCACCGAGACGCGCGGGACCATTGTCATGAACGCCCTCTTCGACGGCTACATTCCCTACCAGGGCGATATCCCGCAGCGGCCCACCGGCGCGCTCATCGCCGATCGCGAAGGACTCACTACGACCTACTCTCTGAATGGCTTGCAGGAGCGCGGAATCCTCTTTGTCGGCGCAGGCGTCGAGGTTTACGAAGGGATGGTCATCGGCGAGCACTCGCGCGACAACGATCTCGACGTAAATGTGGTCCGCGAAAAAAAGATGACCAACATGCGCGCCTCTACTGCCGACGACGCCATCCGCCTTGTACCCTACAAGACGCTCAATCTCGAGCAGGCCATCGAATTCATCGCCGACGACGAATTCGTCGAAGTAACGCCCAAGTCGCTCCGCCTGCGCAAGAAGGTCCTCCAGGCCAATCGCCGGCCCAAGCGCTGGGAAAAGTCAGAGAAGGCGTTGCAGTAGTCCAGGTCTCGGATGGAGCAAAGGCAGCACCCGCCCGTGTGCAACGAGCTCAGAACCGAGCGCCTTCTCCTGCGCCCCTGGCGCGAGTCTGACCGTCTGCCCTTCCAGCAAATCAACGCCGACCCGCGTGTCATGGAGTTCTTTCCGGATCCTCTCACCGCGGAAGTCTCCGACGCACTCTTCGCTCGCGCTCGGGAGCACTTCGACCGTCACGGCTTTGGTCCCTTTGCTGTCGAGCTGATTGAGACCAGAGCGTTCATTGGCTTTATCGGCTTGTCTATTCCTGGATTCGACGCGCAATTCATGCCCGCTGTCGAGATCGGCTGGCGCCTTGCCTTCGAGCATTGGGGCAAAGGCCTCGCCACCGAGGGCGCGAGCGCCGCGCTCGGCTACGCATTCGAAACGCTGAGATTGGAAGAAGTCGTCTCATTCACTGTTCCCGCCAATCGTCGCTCGCGCCGAGTGATGGAAAAACTCGGCATGACGCACGATCCGTGCGACGACTTCGATCATCCGAAGTTCCCGGATGGCCATCCGCTCCGGCGTCATGTGCTTTATCGCATCAAGCGCTAGAGTTTGGGAGAGTTGCTACACTTTTTGAAGATTATGGCAGGATTCGTCATAGACATATTCGTCGCATTTATCGCGCGATGGGCGATTATCTTTTGGCGCAAGGCGGCGAGCCACGACTGGCCGACCGTGTCAGGGACGGTTATCCGTTGTCATCTTGAAAAGCCCGGCTTTGGCTGCATGTATGTGGCGATCGAGTACAAATACAAAGTGAACTGGGAGCGGCATCACGGTGCGTTGAATAAGCCATATTGCTATGCGGCTAATTACGCGGAAGCTTACGCCCGTCACCACTCGGGCGGAAGCGAACTGAAAGTTCGCGTCGATCCGAAAAACCCAACCCGTTCCTTCCCTATTTTCGACTAGAGTCTCTGCTTCGCCTCCAACACCCTCTCCAGCGCCGCCTCTGGAGTCGCTCCTGTCGCCGACAAATGCCCCATCTTGCGCCCTGTGCGCGGCGTGCGCTTCTCATATAAATGCAGCCGTACTCCCGGCACAGTCAGCGCTCCCGAAAAATTCGGCTCGCCCTCCAGCCACAAATCGCCCAGCAGATTCGCAATCGCGCACGGACTCATCAATTCCGTAGAACCGAGGGGGAGATTGCACACTGCCCGCACCAGTTGCTCAAACTGGCTCGTCGCGCAGCCGCGTTCGCTTTGGTGATAGCTGTTGTGCGGCCGCGGTGCCAGCTCATTCACAAGCAGCTCGCCCTGCTGCGTTACAAAAAGTTCCGCGCACAATAGCCCCTCGATTCCGAGCTTGGTAATTAGCGCTTCAGCCAGCGCTTCGGCGGCAATCTCAAGATCGCGCCCCACGTCCGCCGGCAGCACGCTCCACGCCAGAATCTGGTTCTCATGATAATTGCGCGCCGCAGGATACGCACGCACCTCACCCGACGGGCTCCGCGCCGCCATCACGCTGATCTCGCACTCAAGATCGAGCGCCCGCTCAGCAACGGCAGGCTTCCCGCCCATATGCTCCCACGCGTCTCTGACGTCGGCTCCCGTAACCGGTCGATCGATTCCGATGCGAGCCTGGCCGCGTCCGTCATATCCGCCGCGCCCAATCTTCAAAAATACGCTTCCACCAAGCGCGGCGACCGCGTCGCGCAATTCTTCCTCACTGCGCACCACGCGAAACGGCCCCGTCGGAAATCCATTCTCGGCAAGCCACGCCTTCTGCAGCGTCTTGTCCTGGATAATGCGGATTGGCTCTACGCCCGGCCGTAGTGGCGCAAGGCTAGCCACTTCCTTCAGTGCATCCACGCCGATCTGCTCGATCTCGAGAGTCACCACGTCGGCGCCTGCAGCAAGCCTTCGCGCCGCGTCCACGTCGTCCCATCTGCCGACAATTGTCTCGTCCGCAACAAAGCTCGCGGGGCATGCCGCCTCGGGATCCATCACGCGCACGCGATAGCCCATGGTGCGCGCCGCCATCGCCGTCATGCGTCCCAGCTGCCCGCCGCCAAGGATTGCAATCAAGCCACCCGGCCGCACAACAGACTGCTCATTTTCAGGATTCGAATCCGGCTCGGAGCTCAACCCTTTGGCCCCTCTTCGAGTTTCTCATCGAGCACTTCCCGGGTTCGCACCGCGCGCCAGTCCGCCAGGCGCTGGTAGAGCGCCTCATCGTTCGCCGCCAGAATCTCCGCCGCCAGCAGCGCCGCGTTTGCCGCGCCTGCCTTTCCAATCGCCAGCGTTCCCACGGGAACGCCCTTCGGCATCTGCACAATCGAAAGCAGCGCATCCATCCCGTTCAACTGCGTGGCAGCGACGGGAACACCAAGTACAGGCACAAGAGTCTTCGCCGCCAGCATGCCCGGCAGGTGCGCTGCACCGCCCGCCCCGGCAATGATCGCCCGAAGTCCGCGCTCGCGTGCCGTCTCCGCGTACTTAAAAAGCCAGTCCGGTGTGCGGTGCGCGCTCACAATGCGCGCCTCATGCGGAATCTCCAGCGTGCGCAGAATCTCCACGGCCGCTGAGAGCGTTTCGTAGTCGCTCTTGCTGCCCATCACCACGCCCACCAGCGGTCGAGTGCTCATGCGTTCATTATATGGAGGTGAAATCCCTTCTTGCGCGAATCGCGCGCCGAAGGCCCCGCCCGCCGAGCAGGCGTCAATGTCTGTGCCACGTCTCCACGGTAACTTCAATCACGGCAAAGATCACGCTCAGCGCGGCGAGGAATCCCTTGGCTCTCTGCCAGTTCTGTTCGTGCCGGTCCATACGCAGCTCCAGCTCGGCCAGGCGTCCGCCGTTGCCGTCGCCCATCAGTCCCGTCAGCCGATGCACTTTGTAAACAGATCCCGCGTGATGTGCCCGGCCAGCAGCATCGCCAGCGGAGAGATCGCCCCGCGAAACGCCTCATCCGCCATCTCCGACGCCGTCGATTGATTCACGTCCGCTTCCAGTCCCAGCATCAGCGGCGGCAATCCAAATGCATTCCCCACCATGCGGATCAGAAACTCCTGCCACGCCAGCCGCAGGTCCGCGTCCGTTCCCTGTGCAAAGCGCAGCACCTCCGGCTTCTGCTCGGTCGAGAGCAGCGGCACACGGCCCGTTCCCTCAATCTCGTCCTGCCACCAGCGGATCAGCCGGTCGTGCTGCGTCGGCGTCGCCTCGTTCAGCCACAGCGCATACTGCGCCACGGAGTTCGCCGCCAGCTTGCCGGCAAAGCGGTGCGCACTCAGGAACTGGTTCACCGTTTCAAACGCCACTTCCAAGGGCCCCAGCCCGAAGGGCGTAAAGCTCCGCGGGTTCATCCGGATATACATCAGCTGCCGGTCGAGCAGCTCCACCGCGCTCGACTCAAGCTGTCCCGGCATGGCCTGCGCATAGCGCGGCGCATCTTCGTCCCCGTCCCACTTCGCGTTGATGCGGATCGATGCGCCGTCCACGGCCCACAGCATCGCAGGCCGCTCCGGGTCGCCCGTCGGCTCCATCTCGATCGCACCGTAGCCGCCGGTCAGCGCGTCCTCGATCGCCTGCTCCATCAGGGTGCGGAAGCTGTCGGCGTCGTTCGGTTCTTCGAGCGTCCTCCGCAGCGCGCGCAGCTTCCGATCCAGAAACGCCACATCGTCGCCTCGCACGCCGCGCCGCACCCTCACTTGCCAGTCCATGGCGGCAATACGGTCCTTGATCACGTTGATGGCGCGCCGCACGAGCGGCGTCTCCGCAAACCGTCGCAGATTCACCGGCGTCGGCTTGGGAAGGTGCCGCCCGGGAAACTGCACCGGGCTCGCGATCGCCGGCAGCGCCAGCGTTTTTCGCTCCGCCTCCGCTTCCAGACCCGTCTGGCCTGGCGCAAGTCCCAGCGCGCGCCCCGTCGCCTGCCGCCACATCTCCCGCAATTGCTCGCCAACCTTCACGCGTGCCATCCTCGCTGCCAAATAAAAAGGCGCAGCCCATGGGGCTGCGTCTTCGCTCGTGATTCCGATTGTCTCTATCTCAGCCGTTCGTGATCCGATCCCTCACAACATCCGGCTCATCGACTACTTCAGGCCGTATTCCCGCTGACAAATGCGATCCTACCGCGAAGCGAATAAATTATCTGCAACGTCCATGAAAATTCCCGCATGCACGCTGAGAGTTCCCAAGGCGCACCCATGACCCTGCTGTTTTGAGGAAGTCTCTCTGCGCATCCTCGTCGCTTCGCATTTCCGTCGCCATTTCCCGTCGCAGGAAACCTGCCAACAGCTTCTCCTGCGAGCGGCAAACGCTGTCGTTTACACGCGCAGCTCGCGCCGCGCCGTCTCCGCCACGCGGCCCATGTCGGAGGTCGTCAGCACGCGGATCTGGTGCTCCTCCATCGTGTCCACGCCAAAGCGGTAGCTCTCGAGCCGCTCCGGCTCTTCGTCAACAGCCCCAACCAGCGCAGCGGGCACAATCACCGCCGTCAGTTCCAGTTCGGCCTTCTCCACGCGCTGCACCCCGGCGCGTAGTGCTGCTGCTGAAAACGCCAGCACTTTGGCGGTCTCGAGTCCCGGCTCGAAGCTGACTGCGTGAAACATGCGGATCGTTCCGTTGGGCCGGTATCCCGCGTCGATGCGCAGCGGATCGCCCGGCCGCGTGTACTCCGACGCCGCAATCCGTTTGCGCATCAGCTCCCACACCCCCGCCCGCTCAAACTCGCTGCGCATCCGTGCGTGAATCGCCGCGCGGCCACTCATTTTCGTGGCGCGCTCGCGAGGCGGCGGCTCCACATAGAGCCTCATCAGCTCTTCCATCCCTGCAGGCACGGATTCGGCCAGGTAGGCCTTGGGTTCGCTCATCTGCACATTGAGCGAGAGCGACTCCTCAAGAATCCGCATCAGCTTGCCGCCCGGCTCGTGTTCGAGCCGACTACGCAGCTCGCTCTCCATGCCTTCGAGCAGCGCCGTATCCGCATCCGGGTCGAGGCAGCGCACCCGGCGCCAGTCACGCGTAAAGCGCACCTCGGCGGCGGCGCTTCCCTGCTCGCGCAGGATCACCCCGATATGCACGTACTCATTCCGCACCGCATCCGGCACATACCGGAGCAGTTGAAATTCGCACTCGCGTCTTCGATTCCCGCCGATCATTGCGCCTCAGTTGTCAGTGTTCAGTTGTCAGTGTTCAGTTGTCAGTGTTCAGTTCGCAGTCCGAAGTTCACAACTCTCAGTTCGTGGTTCACAGTCCACAGCTCACAGCTCTCAGCTCTAGGTCCAACGGGCTCGGCCGGCAATCATCAGTTCGCGGTTCTCAGCTCGTCATTCACAGTTGTCGGTTTTCCGCCCGCAGCGAGCGGCTCCCATTTCTCAACTCGTATTTCTCAGCTTCTTCACGTTTACCTGAGCCACCCTATCCACCACGAACAAGCTAGGAGCTGAAAGCTGCCTTTCAATTCACGCTCCCCTCTATGCTAGACCCCCACTTTCTCGCTCTCCAAGTCTCTTCCACTCCAACCCCACTCTTCTCACCCCATTTCGGAAACGGCCTTCGGTCCGAGTTCCCAAATGTCTCCACCAGTTCCCGTATCCGGCTCCGTCTCGCCAGCAGCTTCTCCACCAGCGCCTCCATCTGGCCCACGTCGCCGCCGTACCACTCCGGCGGAATCAGGTTCGCCGCATTCCACACCGTCTCCGCCGGCATGGTCTCGAGGCGCGACAGCCACGGCTCAAAGGATTCCCATCCGCTCACCTCTCGGTAGACATCGTTTCGGTAATACACTCCGCGCAGCGGCGCATCTTCAAATCTCCATTCGCCCGCGTGGAAGCAATATCCGAAGTCGATGAACACCGCCGTGTACCGGCGTTCCCGCTGTCGCCGCGTGAACACTGCCTGCCTGCCGTTGGCGTTTCCTGTCCACTTGTCCAGCGCCACCATCCCGGCAAATTCCCCCAGGTTTTTCAACTCCCCGAGCTGCTCCTCGGGAAGGTAATCCACCACCTGGCCCGGCATGGTCCCGCCGGCAAAGCGTGATCCGAATTGCAACCCCGGCTGGCAGCGCACACGCGTCCGTCCCAGATCGATCTCGAGCTCTGGCGTATTGTCGACGAGCCAGCTTGACACCTCCACCACCTCGCACCCCGGCACGCTAAATCCCGCGGCCGCCGCCAGCCGCGTGGCCAGAAACTCGTTGGCCAGCACCCTCATGTGCTGCGGATTGTTCTGGAACTTGACGACGTAGATGTGGCCGTCCGCGCCCAGCATCAGCTGGCCCTGCGCGCCGCCCCGCATGCGCCGGATCTGCTGCACCGCCAGAACCGCCACTCCGCCCTCCGTCTTCTCCCGGTACTTCCCCGCATTCTAAATCTCCCGTCTTCTTTCTCCCGTCGCAGCGCACATTGCCGGTGCCCGTAGCCCGCCCCACTCGCTGCGCCCTTTTTCTGTTGCCCCGTTCCCATGCTCGCCCCTTTTCCCGTTTCTTTTTCTGTTCCTTTTCCCGTTCATATCCTATGTTTCGCTCCACAACCCAAAGAATTCATCGCGCCTTTGCGTCAATCTCTTAGGGCCCCGCAAGAAACGATTCGCTCGGCAAGAAAATCGACGCGTCGCGAACCTGCTGGCTCAGCCAATATCGCGGTCGCCGCTGCCTCCCTGCTTTCCCCCGCTGCGTGTCCCTGTTACCATAAACTTCGCACTCGCCCTTCGCGGGCAACCCCCAAAACCGCTCCAGGCAAAAGAGGTTACGAACTTGGCCGACACCAAAAAGACCACCGACAAGGCAGAACGCAAGAAACTCAAGCGCGCATCGCGCAAGAAGGCCGCCCCCAAGGCCAAGCGCACCGTTCCGCGCGGCTCGCAAAAGAAAAAAGTCAAGAAGTTGGTCCGCGGCCAGTCCAAGCGCTAAGAAACAGCTTCTAGCCTCCAGCTTCTAGCCCTTCGCGCCGGAACGAGCGTTCTCCATCACGAGGAAGAGCTGGAAGCTGGGAGCTAGCAGCTAGAAGCTGCCCTTGATGCCCACCCAACTGCTCGCCCGCAAATCGATCGACAAGCTGATCCGCGACTCCGAGGATCCGGGCCACGCACTGAAGAAAACCCTCGGACCCTGGTCGCTCACCGCGCTCGGCATCGGCGCCGTCATCGGCTCGGGCATCTTCACCGTCATCGGCACCGCCATCTCCGGTGAGCAGTTTGACACCTCCAGCATGCTCAACACGCCGCTGGCGAGCTTCCTCATCACCCACACCGCGCTGGCCGGCCGTCCCGGCGCCGGTCCCGCCATTGCCATCTCCATGGTCATGGTGGCCTTCGTCTGCGCGCTCACCGGCCTTTGCTACGCCGAGCTCGCTTCCATGATTCCCATCGCCGGCTCGGCTTACACCTACACCTACGCCACTCTGGGCGAGCTCATCGCCTGGATCATCGGCTGGGATCTCATCCTTGAGTACGCCGGCTCCAACATGAGCGTCAGCGTCGGATTCGCCGCTCACGTCGTCGATCTGCTCGACTGGTTCAACCTTCATCCCAGCGCAAAATGGATCTCGCCCGCCTATCTTCCCAGCGGCCTCCAGGATTTTGCCGGCAATAACATCTACAACCCCGGCTGGCACTTCGGCTTCAACATTCCCGCTTTCCTCATCGTCATGCTGCTCACGGTCGTCCTTGTCCGCGGCATCCGCGAGTCCGCCTCCACCAACAACATGATGGTCGCCTTCAAGCTCATCGCCATCCTCATCTTCGTCTTCTCAGTCATCAGCTTTATCCATCCGTCCAACTGGCATCCCTTCATGCCCAACGGCTGGTCCGGCGTACTGACCGGCGGGTCAATTATTTTTTTTACGTACATTGGATTCGACTCCGTCTCCACCGCCGCTGAAGAGTGCCGCAATCCGCAGCGCGATCTCCCTATCGGCATCATCGCCACGCTCGTCGTCTGCACCGTGCTCTATGTCTCCGTCGCTGTCTGCCTCACCGGCCTCGTCCCATGGCGTTCCATGGTCGGCGACGCCGCGCCCGTCGTCAACGCGCTCAAAAAGCTCTCGCTCCTTCCCGGCGGTCACCCGCTCTACTGGATCAGGCTCATCGTCCTTCTCGGCGCGCTCATGGGAATGATCTCCTCCATCCTCGTCTACCAGATCGGCCAGTCCCGCGTCTGGTTCTCCATGTCGCGCGATGGTCTGCTCCCCAAAGTCTTCTCGCGCGTCCATCCTCTCTTCCGCACACCAGCTTTCTCCACCTGGGTCGCGGGGTTCGTCGTCGCCCTTCCCTCCGGCCTCTTTGACATCGGAACCCTCGCCGATCTCTCCAACATCGGCACTCTCTTTGCCTTCGTCCTGGTCTCCGTCGGCGTCATCGTCCTTCGCCTCCGCGAGCCGGACCGTCATCGCAGCTTCGTCGTTCCCGGCGGATTCATCATTCCCGTTCTCAGCGTCATCTTCTGCTTCCTCCTCATGGCCGGCCTGCCCATCATCACCTGGTACCGCTTCATCATCTGGCTGGTCATCGGCCTCTTTATCTACTTCTTCTACAGCCGTCACCGCTCCGAATTCGCCAAACCCCGCTGATCCCGCTTTCATCTAAACCACCGTGCAGACTTGGCAAAAAGCCGGAATCATCACCCTCATCACCCTCGCCATCGGCGGCATCTATCTCTTCACCGTCTTCGAACACCGCAAAAATCCCGGCGTCATCCCGCAAGATTCCCAACAACCAGCCTTATCCCCTGACGACCTCGCCGTCGTCCGCGCCAAGTTCCCCACTTCCTTCGACGACGTGCTCAAATTGCAGAACACCAGCGTCTGGATGAAGAACGGCTACACCATGCCCTACTATCCCTTCGAATCCGGCCGCATCGTCTTCACCCAGCGCATCGGCGTCATCCCCACCGCCCAGCGCCTCGAAATCAAGAAGGTCATCAAGGCCGCCGCACCCGCCACCATCGACGACGGCATCTCCCACGGCAGCCGCCAGGCCTTCGCCATCTTCAACCTGCCCGGCGACCCAAAACTCTACGCCATCGCCATCGGCGCCATCGACTCCAGCCAGGAGTCCTACTTCAGCGACGTCCTCTTCTACTACGACGATCCCCACACCATCTACGACAACTGGCCCAAAGATGTCTGGACCGCCATCGACGCGCATCAGGTCAAGCTCGGCATGAGCGAACTCCAGACCCGCATGGCCGTCGGCCAGAAGACGCAATCCGACGACTCGACCGAAGGCAACCGCACCGTCACCTACGACCAGACCGGCAAACAGTGGATCGTGACCTTCGTTAACAACCACGCCACCGCCATCCAATCCAAATAGCATCGGTGCCCCAGGTCTCGCTTTTGAGACCTGGGATTGCGCGTCGCCAACTCACCACATGGTAGGTTGCCCCTGGTCCCTCGCCTTCGGGGACCATCGATGGATGCCGGCCTGCTGACCTTCCGCCGATTCCTAGCTACACTCTAAAGATGAGCGAGATTCGCGAGTTCATCCGTAGCCTGCCCAAGGCCGAGCTCCATCTCCACCTCGAGGGCACCATCCTCCCGGCGACTCTCGTTGAGCTCAGTGCCCGCCACGACGCGCGCTCTCTCACCCTTCGTGAGGCCGAAGCCCTCTACCGCTTCTCCGATTTCACTGAGTTCATTGAATCCTTCAAATCCGTCACTCGCCGCCTCAAAGACCCTGAAGACTACGAACTCGCCGCTTGGCGCATGATGCGGCAACTCTCCGCCCAGGGCATCGTCCACGCCGAAGTCTACATCTCCGTTGGCGTCATCTATATGTGGCGCAACTTCGACCCACGCTGCTTTGAGCCCATCTTCGCCGCCCTCGAGCGAGCTCGCGAGCGCGCCGCCCGTGAGCTCGGCCTTTCGCTTTACTGGATCTTCGACGCCGTCCGCCACTTCACCGTCGAAGAAGCCGACCGTGTCTTCCGCAAAGCGGCCGATCTCCACGCCCACTACCCTTCCATCGTCGGCATCGGCCTCGGCGGCGACGAGCGCCGCACCGGCTCCGAGCCCTTTCGCGCCCTCTACACTCGCGCTCGCGCGGCCGGCCTGCGCCTCACCAATCACGCCGGCGAAACCACCGGCCCGGAGGCCATCTGGGAGGCGCTCTCCATCGGCTCCGAGCGCATCGGCCACGCTGTGTCCGCCATCCAGGACCCAAATCTCCTCCAGGAGTTGAAGGTGCGCAACACTCCGATGGAATTAAACCCCACCTCCAACGTCCGCACCGGTGTTTGTCCCTCCTTCGCCGCCCATCCCCTTCGCCATTACTTCGATCATGGCCTTTTGGTCACCATCAACTCCGACGATCCCGCTTTCTTCGGCTCCGATCTCGCCAACGAATACCTCCTGGCCCACACTGAACAGGCCTTCACTCGCGAAGAGCTGCGCCGCCTCGCCGCCAACTCCATCCGCGCCAGTTTCCTTCCCGATTCCGACAAGACCGCCTGGCTCGCCCGCCTCGAAATCTAGGCCCGCTCCGACACCAAATCCCGCATCAAAACTAAAGTTTGATGAATCCGGTTTCCCGGGCAACCGCGCCTTGTTTTGCCCCTGCCAAACTGGGCTATCATGAAAGAAGTTGGAGGCCGAGAGCGATGTCCCCCGAGCCCGAAATTCAGTTGCCTGTCGAAGAAACACCTTCAATTGAGAAGGCGGGTTCCACCGCCCTGCGCGTCTTTACCTGGTTCTCTGTCGGAATGGCCGTTGCCGTCGTCGGCATCTTTATCGGCGCCGAGTTGCGCAACCGCTCCAGGTTCAAGCGCCGCACGCCCTACGACTACTACTCGAACGCCGGCGAACAACGTGCCGGCGAATTCGGCGTCGGCATCTAACCCTGTTCTGCGATTTCTCTCCCGTACGCCGCTCCCACGCGGCCCCGCTTGTCTTGCGCCTCCGCGTTTCGCGCGGACTCACCTTTCGCAGGGGTGCCCCTGGTCCTTCGCATTTGGGGACCAGGGATGGATGCTGACTCGCCAACTCGCTGCGTCTCCCTGTTCCCAGCCTTCTTGTTCCCTCTTTCCCTGCCGGGGTCCCCGGCGAGCGACTATTGCTCGCTGGGGTGGCTTGTTCCCTGCCTTCCTCACTTCGCCCCAATCAACCGAATCCGCGCCGTGACCGCTCGTCCCTGGAACTCCGTGAACGTCCCGAACTCCGGCGAATCCACCACGTTGTTCACCACCGCCGGATTCTCCCTGTCCGTCGCGTTTTCCATCACGCCGCGCAATCCCCAGTACTGCCCGCGAAAATGAAACTTCAGTTCCAGCCCTGGGCTGAAGTTCACATACTCCGGAAACCTCCGCGCGCCCGCCGCGCCCACAACCTGCTGCGTCGCGTTCACTGCCGTGTATGGAAACCCCGTCCTCGTGTCGAACAGATACACAAAATCCCACCGCTTCCTCAATCGCGCAATCGGCACCGGCAGCCATCCCCAGGAGATCGTGCGATTCGGCACATCCCATGCCAGCGGCCCGCTCTGCTGCGCTCCCAGCGGCGACGGCGTCGGCAGGTAATCCAGCGCCGCATTCGTCCGCGCCTCGGAATGCGTGTATGCGGCATACAGCGTGTACTCATTGCCAAACAGCTTTCGCGCATCGATCTCCTCGCTGCTGTAGTGATCCTCGCGCCCATTCGTCAGCAAATAATCCCCCGCCAAAGCGCCCGCTCCGGCCCCACCCCCATTTTGATTCGCAAACGTCAGCACGTCGCTCGTCCGCTTCTCCATAAAGTTCGCGCCGGCAAAAATCCTCCACGGCAGCTCTTGCTCCACGCCCACGCTCAAGTTCAGCGCCCGCGTTCCGTGAAGCAATCCATCGTTCGCCGTAAACTCCGTCTCCTCGGGCGGCCCCGTCGGCGTCACTCCGTCCGGCTCGTAATACGTGTCATAGCGCACGCCGGTAAACGTCTGCGCCAGATAATCCAGTTGCGTGTGTTCGTAGTAGAGCCCTATCCCCGCCGAAATCTTCATCTTGTTTTGTTCATCGGGTGGTGCATACACCACGGCCACTCGCGGAGCCATCAGCGGCCGCCGCACAATCTCGTCCCAGTCGAATCGCAGCCCCGGCTCAACCAGCAACCCACGGCCCCATCCCTTCGCCGGCTGCCACTTGTCCTCCACGTACGCGCCAATCTCTGCATTGTGCAGCGCAAATGGCCCCTCCGGGGCAAACGTACTTTGCCGCACTAGCGGCCCGTTCTCTCCTGCCGTCACGCTCTCTCCCAAGTAGCTCACCGGCTCGAGCGTCTGCCTCTGGTTGTAGGTAATGTGGTCCGCATCCAGCCCCACCCTCACATCATGCCGCCCCGCCCAATGCATCGCCGGCAGGAACAGGATCGCTGTGCCTTCCAGCCGCTGCGACCTTCCTGTCAGATTCTCGAAATAGCTTCCCTCCGCCATCTCCGGCGTAATCTCATACGCCGCGCTGCCGTGCGGCTCCTCCCCTTCGCCGATGCGCACGTACCCAACTCCCACATCCAGCAGCGCGCCATTGCCAAAACTCTGCTGGTCGCGCGCATACGGAAACCACGCCAGAATGTTGTTCTTCGCGGTGCTCTGCTGCGGTGTCAGCGACGAAATCCCGTCGTACGGAGAGTGATAAATGTTGTAGAGCAATCCCGCCGTCAAAATACTGTCCGGCCTCAGATTCACCTGCGCCTTCATCAGGTTGCTGCCTCGCGACAACTCATCCGTATCTGCGCCAGCCGGCAGCTCGCTCACGTAAATGTTGTCGAACTCCAAATCAACTCCGTCGTACCACCACGCGCGCCCACGTTTCAGCGGCCCCGAGAATGTAAACCGCGGCAAGAACTGGTCAAAGCGAAGTCCATTCTTTTCTTGAAACGACGGAATGAAATTCGTCATATTGAATCGAAATTTGTCGTCGCCCATCCCGGTATAGAACGCAATCACTCCGCCTGTCGCCCGCCCAAACTCCACCGGGTAGCGCGTGCTCTCCTGGTCGATCGACCGCACCGCATCCGCGCTCACCCGCAGGCTCAGTGAACCGCCCAGCGGTGCGCGAATATCGAACCCATCCATCGTGTCCAGCGTCTCCCACGTCTCCGATCCCGCCACGTGCACCTGCCCCGTCACATCCTGCACCACGCCGGGAAAATATTGCAGCAGACCGCGAATGTCGTGTGACGGCTCGTAAGGTACGTTCACGATCTCCGGCGTGTTCATCGTCATTTGGTCCGCCGGTTGCTGCGTATCGATCCCTGGCGCCGACGCACTCACATTGACCTGCTCGCGCACAATCTGCTCATGCGCCAGCACGATCTTCAAGTTGCTCAGGCCCGGATCGATCTCCGTCTCGTCGGCCCGGTAGAATCCGGGCTTCTCCACGTGAATCGCATACGGTTTCCTTTGCTCAAGCGCAACTGCGCACTTGCCCGCAAAATCCGTCCAGATGTGCGCAGGCTCTAGGCTGGGCTCGGCAATCGTTACCTCGGCTCCGGTAACCGCCGTCCCGTTCTCATCAACCACCATTACCGTCACCGCCGCGCCCGCCCGTTGCGCCCTCCCCGCCGCAACCAACGCTAAAGACAAAACAAGCGGGCCAATTGCAGCCCGCCTGAGCCTTGAAATACTGAACATCAACCCCTCGGAAGCTGGCATCCCGCGTTCCGCCTCGCCGCCAGTATAGCGCCGGCCTGTTCCCTCGAACGCCGCTAAGTCTTCCGTCCGATCACCAGAAACTGCTTGCCAAACATCGGCCACACCGCCGGCATCGCCAGGTACGTCCGCAGCACCCACGCGGGATACTCGCGCCCGCGCGTCATCGTGTACGGAAGGAACCTCGCCGTCGCCCTCTCGATCGCATAGCCGCAATTCGTCAGCGCCTCGGCAAGCGATAGTTCGGTCAGTTCCACGTAGTGATCAAAGAAATCCCAGTACTCGTCCGGGACGCACTTGACGTTTGGGCCCATCGCGATAAAGCGTCCTCCCGGCTTCAGACATCGGTGGGCATTCATCAGCACCGTGCTCACCGCGCTCTTATTGGGCAGGTGCTCCAGAAAATTGCTCGTGAACACTGCATCCAGCGCTCCTGCCTCCAGCGGCCACTCGTCCGAGCAGTCCCGCTGCAGCACGTGCACGCCTTCCGCCGCGCGCACCCTGATGTCTGGATTCAGGTCCATCGCGTATTTTACGCTCGCCTTCGCGTTATTGATGAATTCGCAGTAGCCGGCGCCGAGATCGAGAATCGCGCCCGTCGCAGGAAACCACTGGCCGAAATACGGAGCCAGCACGCGCCACACCTTCGTCCGGTAGTCAGTCTTCCCGGCAAAGCGCGCGCTGTACATCTGCTTTAGCGTCTGCTCTCTGCCATCGTCGCGCGTTTCCCTGTCTCGCCCCAGCATATCTTCCTCGTCAACTACTCCACGCTGCACAAAGAATCAATATTTCGGCGGCTCGTAGACTCCCAGCTTCACCGACTCCGTCAGAATCGCCCGCGATCGCGTGCGCAGCGTTTTGATCACGTCATTCTCAAACGGCACCGGAGGAATCGGCCCTTCCAGCGAAGTCGTTCCCGCTGTTCGCTCGTAGGCCGCCATTCCGATCTTCGCATCATTCTCGCGCCGGCTCAGGTTCGCATTGCCCACATAATCCATGCACAGCCCAAACAGCACCGCCACTCCCGTCATCGCCACATACGGATTGTTGTTCACGATCGGTCCGCCCCGCTTCTGCAGAAACTCCTCAACAACCATAATCCATGCAAAGATCAGCGCCAAAGCCCCATAAATCGTGTAGCGCGACGAAAGGCTCTGCGTCAATCCGAAGTCCGACCGCAGCCCCGCCACGCCCACCGCCGTCAACAGCAAAAACAAAACGCTATACGCAATGGCCGGATTCTTCTTGGCGTAGCCTCTACGCGCCATCCACGCAAAAACCGCCAGCAGTATTAGACCCAGCACGATGCTGATTGCCGCATACGTCGGTGACGCGCCGCCGATTGCCGCCGCATTGCCCAGAAACGCCAGTAGGTAATCCGGCCGCAAGTGCAGCAGCGTCGCAAACACCGATCCGTGTTGATGCGATTGTGCTGAATAGATCGCCTGCGACGAATGAAAGTTGTAGTGGTACGCATACGCGGCAATGTTCACCGCCGATATCACCAGCCATCCTACTGCTCGTGCTCTCTGCCGTTGCATCACCAGGATCAGCAATCCCACTGGCAGCAGCAGGAATCCGTTGCCCAGTGACGAAATTGCCAGGACATAGAGCACGACCGCGCCGGCATACGACATGCGCGAAGGCCTCAGCAGGCAGCCGATCGCACCCAGCGAAAACACGATCACCCAAAGGGTCACGAGTGAAGGCATCGCCCAATTCAGCGTCTCGTAATATTCAAGCTGAAAAATCAGCCACGACGCTGGTACAAAATAAGTCAGCCGTTTCCCCAGATCCTTTTGCTCGGGCAGAAACATCGACCACAGAATCAGCGCCAGCACCGCCACTGCAAAGTCGCCCAGCACGCAGATCGCGGAAAAATTCACATGCCCCAGCGCGTCATACTGCGCCCACGCAATCCCGTGACCGAAAAAAATCTTGTACTCATTATGCTGCGCGCCCAGGAAAAACCAGAACTTCGCCGCCGCTCCCTTCACCTGCGCCAACTGATTCAGAAATCCCAGCACTGCGTCGTAATCGTCCAGCAGCGGAAGATCCACCAGGTGCCGGAAAAGGATGCTGTAGTAAAGCACTCCCGGAATCGCCACCATCATCGCTGGAATCGCCACACTCGCCGCGGACGATCGCGCACGTGCCGGCTCCGCCAGGGCGGCCTGTTTCGTCGCGCTCACGCGTCTCCCTTTCTATAGTCCCCGCGGCTCAAATGCTTCTCGAGCCACAGGTAAAGGCAGATGAACAGATAGCGGCTTCCCATCTCTTGGATCTTCAGCTTCGCCACTCCGGTTCTGCGGTTGCGCCAGGTAATCGGCATCACCGTCCAGCTGTACCCGCGGATCATCGTCTTCAGCGGCAGTTCCACCGTCAAGTTGAAGTGCGCTGAAAGCAGCGGCGAACAGCCCTCGATCACCGTCTTGCGATACGCCTTGAAGGCATTCGTCGTGTCGTTCGGCGGCACTCCGAACAGGACGCGGATAAACATATTCGCCATGCGATTCAGCCGCAGCTTCAGCCACGGATAATCGATCACGCCTCCGCCTTTCATGAATCGCGAGCCGAACACCGCGTCCCATCCCTCGTTCAGCTTGTTCCAGTAGCGCACCACGTCGCGGCAATCGTCCGACTCGTCGGCCATCATCACCACCGCCGCGTCGCCGCGCATCTCGCGCAGCCCTTGCGTAATCGCGCGCCCGAACCCATGCGGCGGCCCGTTCTTCAACAGGCGCACCTCCGCGATCCGCCCAGTCAACTCAGTCCCAATCTCCGCCGTCCGGTCGCAGCTCCCATCGTCCACCACGATAATCTCGTGCGCCACGCCGTTCATTCGCAGCTCCAGGTGCAGATGTTCCACCGTCGACGCGATGCATCCCTCCTCGTCGCGTGCCGGGATAACGACCGTCAATCTCTCCAGCTTCGGTCGCGATGTGGGCGCCTCGCTCATGCTTCGCATCGTGTCAACCAGTCCGGATTTGCCTCGGCATGTTTCGCAATCTCTTCAAGAATCTCCTGCAAGCTGATCTGCAACTTCCATCCCGTAGCTGCCTGCGCCATTGCAGGTCGAGAACGATCCAAGGAACGTCATACCGCCGCTCCAATCCATCCTCCGCCGGCTCGTGCTTGCCAATTCGCTCGTTGCCCCGCATGATGCGCGCGCGGCAATACTCCAGCGAGTCGATAGTGCCCGGCAGATTGCATTCCGGTAGATGCCGTCCGATTGGAATGCGCGAATGCTTCGCTCATACGGAAACCCGTTTCCGCGCATCCGGCCCCGATCGCCCCTGCTCGTATTTGCTCGTATTTGCTCGCCTTCGCTCGCCCTTTACCGCCCGTGCGGAATCTCAGCATAGTACTGCTGTGTCACTTTTCTTCCCGAGGCGTCGAAACGCGCCGATCGCTTCAATCCGGTCTTGTGCGCCACAAAGCTCGCCGTCGTGGCCAGCACGCCCAATCCGTATTCCACGCTGCGCTTGAAGTTGATTGACGAGGCCTCGGCAAAGTATTTCGTGGGGCACGAAATCTCGCCGATGCGGAATCCAAACATCACCGCCTGTGCAATCATCTGGTTATCAAACACAAAGTCGTCTGAGTTTTCCAGAAGCGGCAGCGTCTCCAGCAGCTTCCGGCTGAAGGCCCGGAATCCCGTGTGATACTCCGACAGTTTCACGCCTAGAAACAGATTTTGAAACGCCGTCAGCGCCCGGTTCGCCACGTACTTGTAGAGCGGCATTCCACCCTTTAGCGCTCCCGCTCCCAAAATGCGCGAGCCCAGCACCATGTCGTACACTTCGCTCGCAATCATTCCTGCCATCGCCGGCACCAGCGACGGAGTGTACTGGTAATCCGGATGCACCATCACCACGATGTCTGCGCCCGCCGCCAGTGCCTCGCGATAGCAGGTTTGCTGGTTGCGTCCATATCCGTAGTTCGCGTCGTGAATGTAGGTCTGCACGCCCAGCCTGCGCGACACTTCTGCGGTTCGATCCTTGCTCGAGTCATCCACCAGGATCTTGATGTCCACTACATCCGACAGTTCTTGCACCGTCTTTTCCAGCGTTCGCTCGGCGTTGTAGGCCGGCATCACCACCGCGATCCGTTTCCCGTTAATCATCGTCCAAACTCCTTGGGAACTTGGTGCCCGCGTCCGCGCCAATTCCCTCTTCTTGATATCTATTTCTCTATATCGGCTGCTGTTGCAATCGGGTAGCGCACCACGCGCACAGGATTCGCATCCGGCTCGACCAGCCAAACTGTCCGGTCCCGATAATATTGGATTAACCTTAGATTCTCCTCGGCCCCCATATCCCGCGCCCATACGACTTTGGAGTGATCGATGTCCGGCGCGTTATATACCCACTCATCCAGCGGCTCATGCCCCGGATAGTAGCGCACGATCACCAGTTGTTCACCGGCCTGGTTTTCTAGATTCTTTTCAGTCTCCGCCCGCTCCACGCCCCAGTGTTGCGGACCCAGCCACGTAAAGTTCCAGTTGCTCGGCGGGAATTCTCCCGGCCCGAAGTGCATCGGCTCCGCCAGCACCCGCAGCCCCGCCATCAGCACACACACCACCACCGTCAGCCGTACCAGCGCCAGGCCCATCGCTCGGCCTTCCGGCTTCCAGAAGCGCATGTGCCGCATCGCCTGCAAGCCGAACGCGTAAAACGCCGCGGTAAATGGCGCCAGGTAGTGCGGCAGCATGAAGATTTCAATCACCAGTCCCGCCGCCATTACCAGCACGCAGACCACCAGGAACCGGATTCGCCTGTCGCGAAACACGCGGTGCACCACGATCATCGGGGGCAGCAGGGCAAACCCCGCGTAAAACAGAAATGCGAATCCCACCTTCAACAGCGTGTAGGGGATGAATCCCTTCACCGAGTGGATCTGGTTGAAGAACCCCATCTCGCCCCGCTTGCCATAGAACTGGCGCATCACCTCATGCCGATAGACGGGCACCGGCCGCGGCTTCTGCCACACGTAGTAAGGCGCAATCGCATAGGTCGCGCGGTTCACTGCATAGGGCGGAGTCAGCGGATTTCCAAATGCGCGATAGTCGTAGAATCCAAACCACGCGCACGTCGCCAGAATCACTGCCAGCGGCGCCGCGACCAGTCCCGCAGCCGCTGCCGGCCTCGGCCGGTTCGCGCCCTTCACCAGCCAGCGGATCAGCACAAATCCCACGGGAATGCACATCAGCACCCCCTCATACGGTCGCGTCAAAGCGAGGATCGATATACCTACGCCCGCTACCAGTCCGTACCGCATCTTCGCCGTCTTCATCAGCCGCGGCAGGCCGCCCAGCACCAGCGCACCGCCCAGCGCCGCCAGCGAACCTCCCGCGTGATAGGTATTCGTCCAGTAGCTGAACACGCCGAGCCGCAGCACGGAAATGAACCCGCCTAGCAGCGCCCAGCCCGGCGGCAGCCACGCCTGCAGCATCCAGCAAAGTGCGGCGCACATCAGAGCGCTCACTATCAGCAGCCCGAACCAGGGAACTCCCGTGACAGCTTTCCCCGCCGCCAGCACCAGTCCTTGCCCGGGGAAATACATCGACATATACGTCGGCTGCATCGTGATATGGATGCTCTCAAAATGAGTCCACATCGCGGGCGTTGGATTCGCCAGCCGTCCGCTGAGAAACGTATTGCACGCCAGCAGAAAGCTGAAGTCGTCTGGAACAAACGGCAATGGGATCGGAAACAGTGGAAGCAGCGCCAGGCGCAGCACAATCACGCTCAGCCCCACGGTAGCTACAGCCAGGCCCTTGCGTCGCGCCAGCCGCATCCCCAATTGCTCGGTCCTGCGAAAGAAGCCCGCGGCGATTCCCGGCCACGCGAACGACGTCGCGGTTGCCAGCGCCGTCAGGCTGAACTCCAGGATCAGCAGCTCTGGCGTGGTTGCATTCGACGAAGTCAGCACCATGGCATTCCGGTCTCGCGCTGTTCACAGCACGGCCTGTGCAGGTGGCGCCGAGCTCACGCTGATTCTAAGGCAAGCTGGAGATTTCCCTCGCGCGCGTTCCGCCGCCCGAACCCGCCTCGTCAACCCACTTTTGGTCTAGGTTGTCGACACGTCGTTGTCGACACGTCCACAAACACCCGTGCCCGGGTTCGCTTGATCGCTGCCTGCTACGTCCTACGCCAGCGACGTGCTGATGTTGCTGAACACCTTGGTCACTGCCGAAGCAATATGGCTGACTCCGCTGATTGCGGCGAGCGCTATCAGTGAAACCAGCAGTGCATACTCCACAAGATCCTGGCCGCTCTCGCTTGCCCTCAGTTCACATAAGAATAAGTAAAGCCGCAGCATTGCGGTATTCATCGGTCTCTCCTCGTCCAAACTTGAGCCGGCATGCACCGGCGGTCCGCGTCGCTTCGCCTCACAAACACCAGTCAGTCCTCGTCGGCCAACAGGCAGACAGGTTTCCCGGCACACTATCCGACTGAACGCAGATGCGCAATGATTCGTCGCTTGTCTCTGGGGGAGAGTTTCAAGGCAGGCGGAGCAGCCCGCTCCCATCCTCTAATGCAGCATTGTCTTCCGCCGCCATCGGCAGTTCGCGCGGCGTCGCTCGTCGTTATGCGAGCGAACTACTGATATTCGAAAATACGGTGTTGACGGCCTTTGCGATTCCGCTCATGCCTGAAATTAGCGCGAGCGAAATCATGGTCAGCATCAACGCATACTCGACCAGGTCCTGGCCGTCTTCTCGAAACCTCAGATCCTGGAAATGGACGTAAAGTCCAAACAGTGCCTTAGTCATAAGAGCTCTCCCCTCGAGTGATCTTCCGGCCCGCTGCAGCAACCTTGATCCCACGAGGCTCTTGTCTATTCAAGATAATCGAACAGACGAACCCTGAAACATGAATTTTGAAAATTCATGTTCCCGTGGTGATTTACCGCCGTTGTTTGGGGGAGTAACTAAAGTTATCGAAATGCGTGCCACTAGTGTATCGGCATCCATACGCATTCCGCGGGCGAAACGGATGGCCCTGAAACCTGCTCGCAACCTATGCCAGCGAACTGCTGATATTGCTGAACGTGGTGTTGACTGCCTTTGCGATTCCGTTGATTCCTGAAATCAGCGAAAGGCTGATCAGGCACATCAGCAACGAATATTCGACCAGATCCTGCCCTTCGTCGCTGGCAGTCAGGGTCTGCAGCTTCACGTATATCTTGAGAAGCATGTCGTTCACCGGAGTTCTCCGAATTTGAATTTCCGGCCGCAGCCGGCTTCTTCATTTCTTGCTCGCTCGGGCTCTCGCTTTTATCGAAGAAGCGGACGGACTTCTGCCCGAAGCCGTCCGCGTCTCCCCGGTTGATCGCTGAATCGAAAATTGGGGGAAAAGCCTAGCGTCATTCGCGGAAAGAGCGTCCCGGCATTCGGCCGGAGCGCACTCGCCGTTAAATCCTATGCTCTCGCTTGCTCGATGCGGTTCGAATCCTATGCCAGCGAGGCGCTGATGTTCGAGAAGACCGTGTTGACTGCTGAGGCCACGTTGCTCACGCCGGTGACGCACACCAACGCAATCAAGGCCACAAGCAATGCATATTCCACCAGATCCTGACCTTCTTCATTCCTCAGGCCCTGGAATTTCACGTAGAGGTTCAGAAGTGTGTTGTTCATTGATGATCTCCCAATCTGTGATCTTCCGGGCCGCGCCGCACGTTCCAGCTTGAACCGGTAAGCTGTCCTTCTTCGCTTCGTCTTACGATTGGTCGTCTTTCGTTACAGGAACATTCATCCTGCAGCGATGGCCCAGGCTGTTCCTCGTTGCCTGAGCTCTCGGTGTGATCGACTTTCAGATGTCCTTCGGGGAGAGGCTGCGCACCGGGCTTTCACCCAATGCGCATCCTCCCACGAAGTGCTGAGGCCTGGGACGCGTTTTGCGCGCCAGGTGCTTACGCGAGCGAAGCGCTGATGTTCGAGAAGACCGTGGTCACGGCCGATGCAACCTTGTTAACACCAGTGATGGCCGCCAGGGCGATCAGGCAAACCAGAAGGGCGTACTCGACCAGGTCCTGGCCGTCTTCACGGTTCGTCAACGACTGAAGCTTCACATAGAGCGCCAGAAAAAGATTGTTCATTTTGTTTTCTCTCCGAGATTTAGATTTCCCAGCCTCAGCCGGGCACACTAGCTGCTGCACATCGCGTGCCAATCTCGAGGAAAAAATCGACTGATTTAAAATCAGCACCTTACAAGTTCACTCCGCCCGCTTGCGCTTTCCGCGGTGTCCACTACTGTTTACAGGCGGCTGCGCACAGACAGACCCTGTTTACATTACTTTTGAAACGCTTCGCCGTCTCTTCTGCCCCGCGAGCCTTCTCTTTTCTTGGATCTAATCGAACCCTATCTGACACGGGCCCCCACTCATTTCGCGGCAAACCCTACCGTAGAATAGCCACCATGGCGAGCCGCCCCCCCGTGCAGCACATTCTGTCTACTACGCAGAACACTCCATCTTCCGCGGAGAATCTCGCCCAGTTTTCCATCGCTGCCATCGCCGGGCTCGCCCTCGCTGTCACCATCCTTTATGTATGCGCAGTTCCCATCGCCGGTAAGCTCGGCGCCTCGCGCGATTTCGTCTCCTATTGGGCCACCGGCCGTCTTCTGGCGCACCATGCCAATCCCTACGATCGCGACGCCATCGCCGCGCTTGAACACGCCCAGGGGCTCGATGCCCGTGCCATTCTCGTCATGCGTAACCCGCCATGGGCTCTGCCGCTGGCGCTGCCCCTTGGCTATCTCGGCCTCCGTTTCGCCGGCATCCTCTGGACTCTCCTGCTTCTCGCTTGCCTCCTGCTCTCTGTCCGTCTCGTCCACCAGCTCCATGACTCTCCAGCCAGTCACACCCACTGGCTGGGCTTCGCCTTCACCCCGTGCCTCATCTGCATGACCATGGGTCAGACTTCGCTCCTCGCCCTGCTCGGCCTGGTTCTTTTCCTTCGCCTCCATTTGCGCCGTCCCTTCGCCGCCGGATTGGCTCTTTGGCTCTGCGCCCTCAAGCCCCACCTGTTTCTGCCCTTCCTTGCCGTTCTCGCCGCCTGGATCGTCGTTTCCCGCAACTTCCGGCTCCTCGCCGGCGCCGCCACCGCCCTCGCCCTCACCAGCCTCGCAGCTTCGCTCATGGTGCCTGGCGTCTGGCACAACTACCTCGCCCTGCTCCGCTCCCCGGCCGTCGCCAACGACTTCATCCCCTGCATCCCTGATGCCATTCGCCGCTGGTTCGCTCCGCAGTCCGCCTGGCCGCAATACCTGCCCGTCGCGCTCTCCTGCCTTTGGGCGCTTATCTACTATGCCCGCCGCCGATCCTCGTGGAACTGGATCTCGAACAGCAGCCCGCTCCTTCTCGTCTCGCTTCTCTTTGCTCCTTACTGCTGGTTCTACGATCAGTGCCTCGCCATGCCGCCGCTTCTTCAGGGCACTTATGCCGCCCGCTCCTCCAGCCGCATCATCGTCCTCGTGCTCCTTATCCTCGCCGCCGATCTCCAGATCCTCTTCGTCAAGGTCGTTTCGCCCTGGTGGCTCTGGACCGCGCCCGCGTGGTTCGCCTGGTATCTCTTCGCCGCTTCACCTGCGCGCGTCTCCAGCCTGCACTCGGAACAGGCGCCGGTCTAGCGCCAATGATTCCACTCGTCATATTTCCGTGTCCTTCATTTCCACGCTTGATATTCCCGCTCCCCATCTTCCCGTTTGTTGCCCATTCCTGCACGGCCCACCACCCCTGCCACCAATTCGCCATGTTCGCCGCTTGCGGCTTCGGGTTCAATCAATAATGAAGATGACCGCAACCTCCAACGTCTCCGGCGTGAAGCAGCAGCACGATATCAGCCTGATGTTGATCGCTGTCGCCTGCGCTCTCGCCATTCTTTTTACCGTTCTGTTTCTCAGCATTCTTCCCTTTGATCGCCAGATCGTCGCCCGCCGTGACTACATCGTCTACTGGGCCACCGGCCAGCAGCTCGTCCATCATCACAACCCTTATGATCCCGGCGCGCTCAACCAGATCGAGCGCGATGCCGGATTCAAGGGCGGCACATCCTATTACATGCGCAACACGCCCTGGGCTCTGCCCATCGCCGTTCCTCTCGGCTTCTTCGGCGTTCAGGTCGCCGCGCTTCCCTGGTCGCTGCTCATGCTCGCCCTGCTCGCGGTCTCCGTGCGCCTGCTTTGGAAGATGCTCGGCGAGCCCGGCCGCCATCTCGATTGGCTCGGCTACTGTTTCCCGCCCGCGCTCTTTTGCGTCATCCTCGGCCAGACCTCCGTCATTCTTCTCTTCGGATTCGTCCTGTTTCTACGCCTCCACAAGTCGAGCCCCTTCTGGGCTGGCGCTGCGCTCTGGCTCTGCACCATCAAGCCGCATCTCTTTCTTCCCTTCGCTCTCGTGCTCTTGGTCTGGATCTTCGTCGCGCGCGCCTGGCGCATCCTCGCCGGATCCCTCGTCGCCATGGTCGTTGACGGCGTCATCACTGCCATCGTCGACCCCTCCGCCTGGAGCCAGTACATCTACTACATGCGCACTTCCAACACCACGCGCGAGTTCACCGCCTGCTTCGGAGATCTCCTGCGCGATGCCATCAATCCCAACGCCGAGTGGCTCGCCTTCGTGCCCGCCATTCTCGGTTCCATCTGGGCTCTCGTCTATTTTTGGCCGCGCCGTCGTCAGTGGGACTGGCTCGAACACGGCAGCCTGCTTCTTCTCGTCTCGCTGCTCGTCGCGCCCTTCGGCTGGATCTTCGATCAGTCGCTGGCTCTGCCCGCGGTCCTCGTAGGAGCAGTGCGCACTCGCTCCAAGCTGATGCTCTCTCTTCTCGCCCTCATGTACATCCTGGTCGAGGTCGAGGTCAATCGCTACGACCTGCATTCGCGAGCCTATCTCTGGACCGCGCCTGCCTGGCTGCTCTGGTATGTCTTTGCGCGCGCTTCAACCCGCGAACCGGCCGCTGTGCCCGTCGCCGCTCCAACCATGAGCTAGCGAGCCGGAGTCGCCCATGCGCATCGTCGACGTTCTCCTCAATCCGGCCTTCTTCAGCATTGTGGCCCTCTTCCTCGCCGTTATCTGGATGCTCCGCGACCAGAAAGACAGAACGCGCGCCGAACTCGTCCTTGCTCTCGTCCTCAATCTCTTTTACGGCGTGCTCCTCAACATCTTCATGGGCAGCGAGGGCTCCGCCTTCCCCTGGAAATTCGACCACGTCCTCTTCCGCATTGACACGGCTCTCGGCATTCCCGCCGCCGGCATCGCACGCCATCTCCAGGGCCCTCTGCGCGTCCCGCTCTGGCTTGTCTACCAAATGATGGTTCCCATGATGATTGCCTGGTTTCTCTTGACGCGCTATCGCCGCGTTCCCGGCATCATCTTGGCTTACATTGCGGAGCTGGTTTCCGGTCCCGTGCTCTACACCATCGTCCCCGCCTGCGGTCCCATCTACGCATTCGGCAAACAATGGCTCAGCCCGCCGCTCGTCGCGCCCGGCGCCATTCGCCTCGCGGGGATTCCCAACGCCTTCCCCTCGCTTCATATCGGGACTGCATTTGTCTTCCTCATGTTCGCCCCGGGCAGACTTTGGAAGCTGGTCGCGCTCGTCTTTCTCATCGCCACGGGCCTCGCCACAATCGCCACCGGAGAGCATTACTTAATCGATCTCATTCCTGGATTAGCCTTCGGCGTCTTCGTCTCGAGCGTGGGTCTCGGCCGCTATCGCCGCGCCGCGTGGTTCTTCGCGCTCACGCTCGCCTGGTCTCTCGGCGTGCGCTTCGCCTATGCGCCTCTCATCGCGCATCCTCTCGCCCTTCGGTCCTTCGCTCTTGTCACGCTGGCAGCCGTCGCCTTCGTCCTGTGGCGGCAATGGAGCGCGCCGCTCTTGGCGGTCGGCGCCCCGGACGTCAACGCCGAAAGCCGCGATCTCTCGCCCGCTTCCGCCGGCTGAAAGCATTTAATTATTGTTGGTTTTGTTTCTTTGCGAGCTTTCTCAGCTCCGCGCATCTTCCGCAGCCGGCCCGATCTCCACTGCGTCGCCGCACGCCGTGCGCGTCGCCTCGATCGTGCCCGCAGGCAGCTCCAGCACCGAGTGTGCCCTGAAGCACGCTGACACCCGCCACGGCCCCACTCTGGTTCTAACTTTTTTCACCACGAGTTTGCGGTCCAGATAGACGAGGTCGATCGCAAAGCGCATAAAGAAGGTGTGCACTGACTCGCACGGCACGATCCACAACCCCGTACCCTCGGGCAGGCTGTCGCGTCCCAGCAGCCCCTTGCGCCGGGAATCTCCCGTCCCGGCCAGCTCGAGATCGGCGGCCAGGATGGTTCCCCGTGTCACGTTAAAGGCTTGCCGCGGACCCCGAGTCGTTTCTCGTGACCGCGGCGAAAAGAATTCCCCAATCGCTTTCGCAATCTTCGCGATGGCATTCATCGGTTGGCGCCGCTCTCAATCGCCTTCGCGGAAATCCCCGCTCCCTATTGCGATGGCGCCGGTGACGACGTGGTTGTGTTCGCGCCAGGATTGATCGTCGCGCCGCCCACTCCAAAGCCGCCTGCCGCGCCTTCGATCACCAGCGTCTTCTCCGGCTGCATGCTCTTGATCAGCGACTCTACTGGAATCGTCGGCGGCGTTGGCGGCAGCGAATTCTCGGCCGTCTTCGCATCCGGCTGGTGCATTGGGATATTCGAATTCGGCGGCATGAACTTGTTCGGGAAGTGCAGTTCCGGCAGCGCCGCATTCGCCGGAATCGGCGCCACAATCTCCGGCGTCACAATCACGATCAGCTCGGTGTTGTTCTTCGTCTTGGACATTGATTGAAACAGCTTGCCCAGGATCGGAATATCGCCGATAAACGGAACCTTCTGGAAAGTCTCAGAGGTCGTGTTGTCCAGCAGGCCGCCAATCATGAAGCTCTGCCCGTCCTGCAGTTCCACTTCCGTATTCACCTTGCGCGAAGTGATGCCCGGAACTTCGAAGCCTGAAATCTCGACCTCGTTGGTAAAGTCCAGCGCGCTCACCTCCGGCGCCACCTGCAACCGGATCGTGTTGCGCGGAGTAATCGTCGGAATAAAGTTCAGTCGAATGCCATATTCCTTGAACTCGATGCTGACCGCGGCCGTGCCGCCCGATGTGCCTGATACCACCGGATACGGGAACTCGCCGCCTGCCAGGAAGCTTGCCTCTTTTCCGTTGGCGGCCAGCACATTTGGCTCCGCCAGCGTCTGCACCACCCCATTCTGCTGCATCGCCGTAATCACGGCGCCCACATCCAGCCCGGGAAAGAATGCCAGAAGGTTGCCTTCATTCGACAATGACGCCGTAGCCCCGGCGCCGGTCACGCCGCCGCCGCCGCCGCCCGCTCCGCTGCTCGAAATCGTCGGTGCCGGAAATTGCCCCGTCGTCACTCCGCCCACCGCGTTGCCCAGCCCCAGGTTGAACAGGTTGATTCCCAGCTGCTGTTCCCGGTTGCGGTCCACGGCCTCAAATCGCACCTTCAGCAGAATCTGCGGGTCCGATGCCGGTACATCCACGCTGAGCAGGTTCACCACCTTGCCCGCCGACGATGCAATTTCCACCGCGCGCTGCGAGCCCGTCAGGTCCTTCACATTGCCGCGCAGAAAAATGCTGCCGTTTTCATAGCTCACTCGAATCGTCTGATTCGGCAGTTCGGTTCGCAGCTCCCGGCGGATTCCGTCCAGCGTGTCCCCTGTCACCAGGTTGCTCGCCCGCACCGTTACGTTGAAGAATTGCCGCCCGCCACGGATGTCCCAGATGATCAGGCTCGTTTCGCCCGGCGCTTTCCCGCTCAGCATGATCTCCGTGGGGCTCACTGCCATCGCTTCCACGATGTCGCCCACTCCCACCGCTACGCGCTGCACCGGCTGCGCCGTGTCCACCAGCACCGCCTTGCCCACCGTCACCGAAAGCTCGTTGGTCGAGTCCTGAAATCTCACGCCCTCGGTCGGAGCCGATGGCGGTGCTGCAGGAGCTTGCGCCTCAATCGCTGCGCAAAACAACAGGCTCAAGGCGCCTGAAAAGAAAATTGCAATCCCAGCATTCGTTTTCACTTCGGTCCCCCGGAAGAAGGAAATTTCTCTTCGCTGGTCTTCGAGCCGTTGATCACTTGTACCGAAAAGGTATTGTCAACCGGCTTCGGCGCTCTCTTAGGTGCGGGATGTTCGCCGCCTTTGGCCGCCGGCGGAGCTCCTCCAAACAATGAGCTCATCGAGTTCTCCTGCACCTCGGAGATTTTCGTATCCAGCGGATTGCGCAGCACCAGCTGGACCTTCAGCGAATTGCTCGCCAGGCTCAGGATCTGCGCCTGTTCCGGCGTTACCAGCAACGTCACCACCTGCACCTGCTGCGGCTTTCCTTCGGCGTCTCTCTGGATATCCGTACCCGCCGACAAAACCTGGATATTTTGCAGAATCGTCTTCGTCACCACGCCTTGCTGCGCGGCTTCTCCCGGCGGATTGCCTGAGACCAGCACATCCACGCGCATGCCAGGAATCACGAATCCCGCCACACCTACCACCTCGTCCACGCGCACCGCGCTGGCGCGCATGCCGTCGGGAATCGTCGGCGCCAATCCGCCGCCCGAGCCCAGGCCCGCGAGCTGGCTCTCCAGTATCGGTTCACCCTGGTAGATCGTTGAGATCGCGCCGCGGCCGATCGCTTGTTCCGGCTTCAGGATTGCGCCCTTCGGCGTCGTTCCCGCGATCGTGATTGAGCTCAGGTCGCTCGCTTGCAGTACTGCGCCGAGCGGAATGTCCTTGGCTGCGGAAACCAATTGCGATGTCGACACCGGTTTCGACGACGCCATCCGGACACTGACAATCCGATAGACCAAAAAAGCACAAACGCCGGCTATCGCAAATGCGACGAGGAGGATCGTTAAAAGTCTTCGATTCATTCCTACCCTGTTGGAACCGGTATTTTCTCCGGCTCAGCCTTTCTCTGCCTGCCCCGCTTGCCGTTTCCAGCATCACCCTCGAGCGGCACGCCCGGACCCTTCCGGCCGGCTTTTTTCACGCCAATTCCTTATCGGGCAGTGCGGTCCCAGTTTATTCCCGGTTGAGCTTGCACACCGTCGGATTTACTCCGATCTATTGGTGGGGTACCTAGAGAGCCATGAGTTTGAGCGCCGAATTGAGCGATTCTGAGAGCGGCCAAATGTTAATGCCGTCTCCCAGAACTTCGTTCAGCTTCGCCGTTCGTTCTCAGGTGGCTCCAACTGAGAATGCAGCACCTTCAATCCCCCAGCCAATACCACCATTGCGCCATCTACCCAATTGCCGGATAACAGTAAACTTGCCACGACGGTCCTGTACTTCGAAGCGTCTTGGACCGTTACAAAAGTTTTCCCGTTGCCGGGGCCAAAGGCCAGCGCTTTCATCGGCATCTTTCTGTTCTGCGTCGCGGGCTCAAAATCTTTGCCGTGCGCTGTCGAAGAAAAAGTTGCTTTGCGCTAAGCTGGAGTTAGCAATCACGCACTCGAAGACTGCCTTGAAGACTGCTCTGATGCGTGCCGCTGCGGCGGCCGGTCGGAAACACTAGGAGATCCTCCCCCCGATGCGATCCGCCGGCACGACCACGCTGTTCACTGAGGCCGCCGATAGCGGGCCGCAGACCGCCTCGTTCGCTGTCTCCTTTGTCGTTCACAGTCTGGTCTTCGCTATCGTCTGGTTCGCTGTCATGTACAACCCGCGCATCACACGGGTCGTCACCGATCGCTACTCGGTCCGCAAGCTCGATCTGCACACCGAAGAAGAGATGGAACAGCTTACGGCGCAAGCGCGCAATGAGCTGCCCGCCAAGCCGGCTCCCAAGGCTCCGGCCGGCGGTTCCTCTCCGAGCCCCGCGGCTGCTCCGCAAACCGCGCAGGCTAAGATCGGCCCGCAGACTCTTGTTCAGCCCGATATCAACAAGCCCATTCTGCTCTCTCAGGAAGTCCCGCTGCCGAAGATTGTCATTTGGTCGCCCGCCAAGGTGCAGGTCAAGGTCATCACGCCGCCTAAGCCGCAAATACCGACCAGCGCCGAGGTCAAGCCTTCGGTCGTCTCTCCCAATCAGGAAATGAATCTAGCTGACGTCAACGTGGCGTCCAGTTTTCATCCCTCTCCGAAAAACATGGTTCCGCCCAGCACCACGTCGCCTTTGACCGTTCACTCGCCCACGCCGCAGGTGCAGATGGCTCCTGTCACCACTTCGCAGTCCACGCTGCAAGCCACCCCGGTGCAGATTCTTTCGCTCTCTGATTTGCGCGCTAAGGACGCTTCCATTGCTCTGCCGCCCGTCAGTGAGACCAAGCCCTCCGCCGGGCAGGGCATCGCGGGTTCGGCACAGAAAACCGGCCAGGGTCAGAATCCCGCCGCCACGCAAACCAACGGCGCGGGTCAGGGACTGGCCAAGGGAGCCAATCCTGGTGCAGGTTCGGGCCAGGGCGCAGCTCCCGCTTCCGGCACAGTTGCGGGCAGCAACGCTGGTCCTGCTCACCCGGGCGCCGGCTCAAGCCCTGGCTCCGACGAAGCAGAAACGCCCGCCGCGACCGTTATTACCGTGCCCAAAGATGGACATTTCGGTTCCGTTATTGTGGGCGATTCGCTTCAGGACCGCTATCCCGAAATCGCCGACGTCTGGACCGGAAGGCTCACCTACACGGCTTATCTGCACGTCGGTCTCGCCAAGAATTGGATTCTCCAGTACTCGCTTCCTCGCGCCATCGAGACCTCGCAGAGCGGCAACGTCGCGCACCTCGATGCTCCGTGGCCCTACAGCATCGTGCGCCCCAATCTTGAGCCCGGCTCGGTCGACGCCGATGCGCTCATGGTCCACGGCTTTGTCAATTCGTCCGGCAAGTTTGAGACCCTCACCGTCCTTTTCCCTGAGGGCTTCAGCCGCGCCCAGTTCGTCCTCGCCGCTCTGCAGCAGTGGCAGTTCCGTCCCGCCGCGCAGGATGGCCAGCCCGCCCGCGTCGAAGTGCTCCTCATCATCCCCGAAGAATACGAATAGCCGCAGAATGCGAATAGCTGCTGCCGCCCCAAGCCATCGACTGTCATCCTGAGCGCAGTCCCGGCGTACCGGGACAGAGCCGAAGGATCTGCATTTTCTTTTCGCGTGTTCCGCACCCTCTCTGCTCGCGCATCGCGTCGTCATCGCGCACAAACAGGAAGGGGCACTGAAGAGAGAGCAGTGCCCCTTCCTGCCTTCCCCGGTTACCCCGCCGTCATCTCGTCATGTCTTAAGAGGATCCGTTGGGAATCAACCGCGCCGCCGTCAACCCGTTTCCGATTGCCTGAAAGATCTGTGCCATGGTCGTAAACACCGAGTTGTTCGTGGCCGCGCAGCCGCCAGTATTGTCCGAATAGAACGTATTCGCATTCGTCGCCATCGCCGCAATCGCATTGCACGGCTGCCCTGAGTAGGTTCCGCTTGGATATCCCTCGGCGCCGTACGTCGACCCCGAAGAGATCGTGTAGTGCGCGTCCGTCAGGCACCCTCCCGATGTCTCCGAGCCCATCGCCACCGTGTACACCATGGTTCCGGCCTTCGTGGCCGCCTGCGCGGCCTGTACTGCTTGCCCGCATTCCCCCAGCGCTGAGGGGTACGTAGCCACGTTGTAGCCTGTCGAATTCGTCGACGAAGTGCCCGTCCCGTTCAGAGGGCTGCCCGTGCACGGTGTCGAGCCGATCGTCGGGCAATTCACTGCCACAATCTGGCTACTGCCGCTGCAGCTCGAA
>Ga0206828_1006_pt1 | contig 59494 bp, 58 predicted proteins | sample Alteio_BWOrgCont_78_FD_152858 | JGI IMG/M metagenome (GOLD analysis project Ga0206828, IMG submission 152858) | Enriched cells from forest soil in Barre Woods Harvard Forest LTER site, Petersham, Massachusetts, United States -... | ecosystem: Environmental > Terrestrial > Soil > Temperate forest >... | reverse complement strand
AACGCAACAGGGTGCCATTCGCACCCACGGCCCAAGCGTTTTGGCTTCGTAAAACCGATATGGCGTATAAGTCCTGCTGAGTTGGGCTGGGAAAAGGACTCCAAGTTCCATTTTTATAGGAAAGAATGGTTCCATGTGTTCCCACTACCCATCCATTATTTTGATCAGCGAATCCTACTCCCATGAAATTTTCAGTTTGAGAAAAACCGATTTGAACTTTGGACCAGGCCTCCCCATCGTATTGCAAAATAATGCCGTTATTCCCACAAATCCATCCGGCCTTAGACGAAACCATGCAAATCCCGTTCAAAGTATCGGTCAGTGGAAAGGTCACAGGAGCGGAAGTCCAATAAATGACATCCGACACCGCAGCCATTGATCCGTCAGACTCGGTAGCTTTTTGGGGAGTCAGGGGATTCACCGCTCCGCTACCGGTACAACCGGCAACAATGAAAAGTAGCAAAGCAAGAAAAAGGAAACGCATGTCGCTTATCCTACCCGTGATTTCAGAAGCGTTCAAGGCATGTTTCGAAACCAAAAAAGCCGTTCCATTTTCGGAACGGCTTTTTAAAAAACAAAAAAAATAAGAAAGAACCCCGCTAAAAGCTCAGGCTTTTTCTGAGGCAATTTCAGTCTGAGTTGCCTCAACCACAGGTGCCTCAGCCGCCGGCGTGCTGGCTTCAACCGGCGCTTCCGCAGCGGCTTCCGCCACGACAGCCTTTGTCGCTTTTTTAGATTCTTGAATCCGAGAATCTTTCTTGCTCAACTTGGAGCGCAAATAGAAAAGTTTAGCCCGGCGGATCTTTCCCGAGCGAATCGTCTTCACTTCTTTAATTAAAGGTGATTGATAGTAGAAGGATTTTTCAACACCCACGCCATAGGACAATTTTCGAACCGTGAATTTCAACTTGGCTCCCGCACCCTGGATACCAATAACCAATCCCTCGTATACTTGGATACGCTCTTTCTCACCTTCCTTAATACGAATGGACACCTTAACCGTGTCACCCACCCGAAAGGGGACTGTTTTACGGATGATTTGAGCATCCTCTATTTTCTTAATAATCGCGTTCATCTTTTCCTCCCGACAATTTCGCTCCCTTTAATAAAGGGAGCCCTTCTTATTTAGACGGCGGGCGGATTTCCTTTTGGATTTCCTCAAGCAATTCCCGATCTTCGTCATTCAACACCGCGCGACCTAATAGGTCGGGGCGTTTTAAAAACGTATTCCGAAGCGATTCTTTTTGCCGCCAACGCTCGATTTCTCGATGATTTCCTGAAAGCAAAACATCCGGGACCTTCTTCCCTTTAAAAAGGCGGGGTCGAGTATAATGCGGATAATCTAACAATCCATTAAAAAAGCTGTCTTTTTCCACTGAATCTCGGTCTCCCACAACCCCTGGGAGAAAGCGAATTAAAGCATCCACAATCACCGCTACTGCCGGTTCCCCGCCGGTCAGAACAAAATCGCCGAGGCTGACCTCTTCGTCCACATGGCCCATGACCCGCTCATCCAACCCCTCATAATGCCCGCAAATAAGCAAAAGGGACTTTTCTTTCAAAAGGTTCAGAATTAAACCATGATCAAGACGCCGTCCCTGGGGCGACATCAACAGGGTCTTAACTTTTTTTCGCCCCCGCTTTAGACGCTGAATTCCCTTGATCAAGGGTTCAGGCTTCATCACCATCCCGGCGCCGCCGCCGTAAGGCACGTCGTCAGCCGTATGGCGTTTATCGGTTGTGAAATCCCGAAGATTAGTGACCCGAATATCAACAGCCTTTTTCTCAACCGCTCTTTTCACCATACTGACCGTGAAGGGTCCCTCAAAGTAGTCTGGAAAAAGGGTTAAAACGTCAATCCGCATTGTCCTCATCGATCACACCCGACATTTCAACTACCATACGCTTCGATTTGAAATCCACTCGCCGGACCACAGACTTCAAAGCCGGAACTAAAATTTCTTTTTCTCCATCTTGAACAACGTAAACCCAATTGGCGGGAGTTTCCAACACTTCAATAATATTTCCCAGAAACTCACCTTGGGTATTTTCAACTTTCAGCCCAACCAAATCATGCAAATAAAAGGACCCTTCCGGGAGCGTTACTTCTAACCCGGTCTGGACCGCCAATTGGGCCCCGCGAAGGAACTCTGCCTCTTCCACTCCGACCACCTCCTTCAAAAGAACGATGACGTCTCCGTCCTGATGAATGAAGCCCTTAACCACCGTGACCCTTTTCAGCTCTAGACCATTTTTCAAAAGCCGTAAATCCGAACAGGTTGCTAATCTTTCCAATCCGGAACAGCTCAGGGAAACCTTCACCTGTCCCTTAAGTCCGTGGGGACGAACGATGGTTCCCAAAATCACGAACTCGGCATTGGAATTGTCAGGTGCGGGGGAACTTGGGTTATTCAACAACTTCGAGGGAGTACTTCGATCCGTTCTTAGCGCAAGAAGCCGAAATCAAGGTTCGGATAGCCTTGATGGTACGACCTTGCTTCCCAATAACCTTCCCATAATCTTCTTTGGAAACACGCAATTCCAATACCGTCAAATTCCCTTCCAGACGTTCTTGGAGAATGACGCTTTCCGGCTTATCCACCAGTGACTTCGCAACATATTCAATCAATTCTTTCATGCCAACCTTCTCTTGAATCTGGAATGCCGGATTAAATTTTGACGCCGGCTTTTTTTAAAATGCCGAGAACGGTATCGGAAGGCTCAGCGCCTTTTTTCACCCAGGCTAAAATAGCTTCGGTATTCAAGTTCAACACACTATTGTCGGTTGAACGGGGTTTATACGTTCCCAAATCTTGAACACGACGACCCTTGCCCGGAAAGCGGCTATCCACCACAATCAAACGAAAATAAGGTTTCTTGGTGCTTCCCATACGTTTTAAACGAATCTTGACAGACACAATGCCTCCTAAAAAACACTTCAGATTAAAGAAAGAAGGGTGATTTTAAAAACCTAAAAAGCTTTTGTCAAGGAAATAGGCCCAAAATCAGGGTTTCCAGGAAATAAAATTTCACAAATATCCAAATTACCGGCCTTTAACATCGGTTATTTACCTTAGTTTAGTAAAAAACCTGCTGGATGGCTTGATAGGTCCGCACAAAATAAAGCCGGGAACCAAAATCGGGTCGAAGTCCTGTCGTTAACAAAACTGACCTTTTAATTTCTCAGTGCCCGAGGTTGAACTCCAACGATCCATTAAAATCAATAACGTTTTCCAAGGTGTTTATCGACATTCAAATTTATTATGTGCAAACGCCACATAAAAGTTCTTTGTTATCTTCCACGACCAAAATACGAAACGCTTTACTGCCCATGAGTTTGACCACCTTTTCGCTCGGTTAAGTAAAAAGACGTCAGCCTTTCCGATTAGCGAGAAGAATCGTTAGTTTCTGGCAGCTCAACAATTTCCAACCAATAGTCCTTTAGAGTTTTGATAACCTTCACTAACCCCTCAAAAGTAATGGGTTTAGTGATATACGAATTCGCGCCGACGTTATAACTGATTAGAATATCCTCTTCCGCTTTCGAGGTAGTGATGATCACAACAGGAATTCTCATGAGTTCTTCATCACCCTTTATAATTTTCAAAGCTTCTCTGCCGTCCATTTTCGGCATATTCAAATCCAAAAGAACAAAACAAGGTTTAATCGATTTTGAACTGTCTGAAAATTTACCTTTTTGGTGAAGATAATCCAAAAGCTCCACACCATTACTCACCGTCACTAAAGGGTTGGCAATGCGATTTTCACTGAAAGCTTTTTCCGCCATGAGACGGTCATCCTCGTCGTCTTCTGCCATTAAAATAGGCGCGAGATTTAGTTTCTTGACCATTCTTTTCCCCTTTTAAGATTTAATTTGATGAATCGGCAATACAATTTCAAATTCGGCTCCACTCCCCAACTCGGACGTGGCCGCAATTTTCCCTCCATGTCGTTCAACCACTTTTCGGCAGATAGCCAAACCGATTCCAGTCCCTTCATATTCATCATTCGCGTGAAGCCTCTGAAAAATATTAAAAATTTTATCGGCATACCGTTGTTCAAAGCCGATCCCATTGTCTTTAACCCAAATACGGCACCGGCCCTCTCCCGTCTCTACCTTACTTTTCACCTGGACAATCGGAGGCACACCCGATTTTGAGTATTTCAATGAATTGGAAATAAGATTTTGAAAAAGCTGCCGCATTTGCGTCGGATCCGCTTCTAACTTTGGCAGTTCACCAATTTCTAATTTTGCCTCGGTCTCTCTCAGACGAATCTCTAAATCAGCTTGGACGTCTTTAATAATTTCCGAGAGGTCCACCCATTCAAAAGGCTTGGCCTTGGTGGTAATGCGTGTCAGCTGAAGTAAATCTTCTATCAAAATACTCATCCGTCGGGCAGCAGCTTGTATGCGCGAAAGATAAATTGCGGCCTCCCCAGACATCGTCCCCTTTGCTTCTTCTTTCAAAAAATCACCATAGGATTGAATTTTCCTTAAAGGTTCCTGCAAATCATGAGACGCTACAAAAATGAAATCCTGGAGATCGCGGTTACTGGCTTCCAGCGCTTTAGCGTAAATTTTTAGGTTTTCCTGGTGTTTTTGTTCTGTAACATCCCGGAAAATAGCCACACCTCCAAGGTTGTTCCCCTTTTCATCCAGTAACGGCCTTCCCGAAGTGACAATCAAAACGCCGTCTGGACGTTGGGGATTTTTGACAAGCATTTCCACATCATTGGTTTCTTCACCTCGAAGAGCCTTCTCCAGCGTACCTTCGCTCTCCAAAAAAGGGGTTATGCCGTCCGGCTGAAAAATACCAAAATGTTTCAGTCGCTGACCATGCTGAAGACCTTCCGGCGTCCGACCGATTATTTTTTCAGCGGCCGGATTAAAAACAAAGTATTGACCTTTTTCATCCACGGCCACGATTCCGTCCTTGATATTGTTCAAAACCGAATCCAGCAATTTTCTGTTTTCCTGAAGTTTCTGGCCCGTCGATTCCAATTCTGCCGTGCGTTCGGTGATACCCTGTTCCAAACCAGCATTGAGCCTCTTAATCGCCAGATCCTGAGCCTGAATTTCTGAGAGCATCCGGTTGAAGGCGTCGGTAAGCAACCCTAATTCGTCTTCCCCGGTTTTGGGGGCCCGGACGGAAAAATCCCGGTTTTGGGAAATGGCCCGCGCAGTCCCGGCCAGGATCAGGATCGGAGTGGAAATTTGCTGTTGCAACATGCGCGACAGCAGAAAAGCCACCAAAAGGGAAACCGCCAAAACCGCCACCGTAAGCCAAGCGTAGGCTTGGTAACGTTCGGTCAAGGCGGACAAATTCGCCCCGATATAGACCGTACCGAAGGTCCGCCCCCCCTGGGTCACAGGGCAGAAAACATCCAAATGACCGTTCCGGTAGCCCGAGGCGCTAGGCTTCAAGGGGAACAAGCTGTTGAGCGCGTCGGCCGGATAAGTGGCAAAAATTCTCCCCTGGTCGTCATAGATACAGGCCGCCATGACCCGCCTATCGGTTTGGAGTGCGTCCAACACCTGGACAGCGTCGGCCTGATTTTGGAAAGCCAGGGACCCGCTGGAATTGGCGGCAATGATTTCAGCCCGGGTAATATAGGTTGCCAGCATATTCTTATGTAGAGTGACGAATTCATAGGCAACAAAGGCCGCGCAGGTTAGCAGTAGCACGGCTCCACTGGTGAGTAAATTGGCCGCCATCAATTTTTGGCGGATGGGCAAGTCTTTGAATTGCATCGTTAATCCTCTCCTGGTCCGACAATCTCCGCCAGCCGAAGCACTTTGGAACTGATGACCAGGTTAAGCCGCTTTGCGGCTTCCACATTGATCCGAAAATGAATCTTGTTTTCTTCGGTGACGAATCGGATGATGCCGCCGCTTTTCAGGAAGCCTTCGGCATCGCCCACGGTGAGTATATTTTTATCTTTCAGACCTGCCAGGACGGCTTCCATCTGCCCGCTTTCAGACCGGCTGACGAATAAAATCTGGCAGTTCTTGACGTCCGCTACGCTGGCATAGCGTCGAACCACCAACGGATGGCCGCCCACTTTTTCGCCCTGCACGGTCTGGTCCAGGAAATCGTCGAAGGGGTCGTCTCCCAAAATGCCGATGCGGAATGGCTCGTCGGCGCCGGTGAAAGCATCCGGCGGCCATTGGACGAATTGGGCAAAGTTAAAGAGAAAGAGGGCCTTGATCTGGTATTCCCGGGAAACCGAGGTTTGTGCGAACAAGGGCGGCCCCAGGAACGACAGCATCAGGAACAGGCAAAACACCAGGCCTACCCTCCACCGCCGTTGGGATGAGATCAAAATTGGCATGAGACCTTTCCATAAACGCTGCGCTGGACTTCTTCCGACGGATTGGGGTTGGAAACGACATATTCCAGATGGTAGTCGTGCAAGAGGCTTTGCCCCGTAACCGAAACCTCGAGGTTGGGAGTTACGTGCCAGCCCAGGTGAACATCCAGTTCGGCGTAGCTGGGTACAATCCCGGGTGTTCCATTGTTATTGTAAGTGAGCGAATCCACCCAACGGAAGGCCGGGTCCAGTTCCAGGTTTCCTGGCAGGTCGATGGACGACCGTAAAAAAACCTGGTTTTTCGGGTCGGCCGTCTCATTCAGCGCGTTATTAATATCCGTTTCCCCCGGTTTCGCCCAGACACTCTCTTCCAGTAAGTCATAGCCGACGTGGAGACTCCACCCTTCCAGAATCTGGTCGTCAGTGGTGAGTTCGATGCCGCAGGTCTGCGCCACCAATCCGTTTTCAAATACGATGGGAAGACCTTGGTTGAGTGGCGTGGGAGGGGGGCTGAAAGTCGCGCTACGGATGTCGTCGTAATTGTTGAAGAAGGTTGAAATGGACGCGTAAAGTTCCGAATTAAGTTGGGCCCGGTATCCCAGCTCGTAGGTAACCACAGTCTCCGAGACGAAATCGGCTCCGCCCACCAGCAGGTTGTTGATTCCGAAGAATCGATAAACCGGGTTTGTAATGATGTATTCCTCATCCCGGTCCACCCGGGAGGGCATGCGCACTGCCCGGGAAACTGCTATCCAGAGCATCTGACGGGAAGCCAAGTCCCATTTCAATCGGGCGCTGGGCTCGTATTCGAGCCCCGTATAATCGTTGTGTTCCAGCTTGCTTCCAGCGATCAGTGTCAAATCTTTCTCGAAATGGAACTCATCTTGGACAAAGACATTGAACAGGCCCTGGTCCAGGATGGAGGGGACGAACCCCAGGCCGGGAGCGTCTTGAACCACGTCATGAGTTGCCTGGGCGCCCGCTCCCCAAATCAGGTTATTGGAACTGTCCAGGTGAAACCGGTGCTGGAAATTCACATCATAGGTATCAAGGGTATCGATCAGGATGCCCGCCGGGGCCAATTCCACAGCTCCAGGCTCATCCTCGGGGATGGGGTCGTTGAGATAGGTCTGGTCAAAATAGGCCTGCAGGCTCATGTCCGAATCATCCGAGAAGGACTTCGACCAGCGCCCCAGCACATTGCCGCCGTTGTCCTTGGTTTCTCCAACCATTGGATCGTTTTCATCGCCGCTGTAATAATCTCCCTGCAGGGTAAAAGTTTCCCGCGGGGACGGTTGGGCATCGATGCGGAAGCCGCCCTGGCCCTGGCTCCAGGAGTCAGGCGCTTGGTCCCCATTAGGAAAAACCTCGTCACCCTGATCAAAATACTTCCCGTAGAAGCGGTAAAAAATATCGGAGCCCAGCGCGCCACCATATCGCACACCTCCGAAATCCTCCAAGACCGTCCCGCCGCCCCCTTCCACGTAAAGGCCCTGGGTGTCTTTCGAGTTTTTACTGGTGATATTGATGACGCCGTTGACCGCGTTGGCGCCCCACAAGGTACCGCCGGGGCCGCTGATGACTTCAATGCGGTCGATATCCTCCAGCAGGTAATCCTGCACACCCCAAATGACGCCCGCGAAGAGCGGTGTGTAAACACTCCGGCCGTCCATTAAGACGAGGAGCTTGTTGGATAAATCGGTATTGAAGCCGCGCGCGCTGATAGCCCAGTCATGGGAATTTTTCTGCGCGACTTCCAGGTTATCCGCCAACCGCAGCGCCTCTGGAATGCTGGCAGCTCCTGACCGCTCGATTTCATTATTGGTGATGACGTCGATCGCCGCCGGTGCCTCCCCGTAGGATTCGGGCTGTTTGGAAACGGAGGTGACATCCAGATCCATCAACTGCTCCAGACTCAGTTTTTTTAGGTCGCTGGACGAGAAGGCTGTTTCCTGCATGGGGACGGACGAACTTATCTCTGGAGTCGGGATCGGGGAGGGGGTTGCCTCTTGGGTTGAGGTGGATGAGTTTGTTTCTTCCGTCGATGTGTAACCCGGGGTTGCCTCTGGCGTAAGCTCGGGCAATGAACCTATCTCCTGCGCTTGAGCGAAAAAGGGTACAACAAATAAGGTCAGCGCTACCATCGCCACAAACGCCTTGCAGTAGGAATTGCATCCAATAGCGAACGATACGGATTGATTCTCGAGGTTTTTATTTTTCGTAAGAACTCCTTGATTTTCAAAAATCTTATAAGAAGCAAATATATCTCAGCGAAACCATTCTCGTATTCTTTCACAATTAATCCCCAAAAATAATTTTTCAGACAGCAAAAACCGGACAAGAAAAATACAATTTATAAAAAAATACTAAAAACATAACCTCTCATGCCATTTTCATTTCTTTTAAAACGGACTTCAAAACAGCGATTTTAGAAAAAAAGCTTGACGCCAATAATCCATCGCGACGAGTCTTCGATTCACGGGAAAAGAATTGGATGACCGGAAGGATATAGTGCAGAGAAATACTATTCTTTTTTAACCACAATTCAACAAATACGATCTCTCAACGATCTTGCGAACATTATTTCTAAACCACTCCGAAAATTTCAATGTTCTAAATCATGAATAGACTTTTAAAAAATCCATTTTCGTAAATATTTATTTGGATAAATGACGACGTAGTGTCCTGGAAGTAACACTCATTAGGTCAGCTAGCTCGAAACGCCTTATCTTTTGCTGACTAAGAATTTGACTAAGAAAAATTTTAGAAAATTCCCTTCGGGCTTCAGAAAGAGATGTTTTTTTAGTCACTGCCCTGTCGGTTAGGAAATCCGCCAATTGAGAAATATAGGAATGGGCAATAGCGGACGGTTTTTCCTTTGAAAGAGAATCCCTCAATTTGCTCTTTAAAACTGCAGTATCTTGATACGCCCAAAGAACATCATTCATTCCTGATTTCATGGCCGCAATCACATCTTGTAATAATGGAGACCTAAATAATGCTATTCGAAAGGCATCAGGCTGAAGGTTATCAATGATCGACCAAAAATCGGAAAAATCCAATTGAACTAAATGCCAGTCCAGAAGCAAAAGCTGGAAGGAATGTTGTGTTAACAGTTCTAATGCTGATTCCATATCATCGGCCACCAATGTTCTACCCATTTCAGAACAAAGGCCTTGTAGCCGGTCGCGAAAAAAAACTTCGTTTTCCAAGATAAGGATATTAGTATTTTTCTTAGTCATAAAAAATCTCTCCCACCCAGTCTTTATAAATATCATAAAGAACAAAGGACAACCACGCAAATTTCTATTTAACCCCGCTAAAACCTCCCGTTCTTCTTAAGACTTTCGATCTACGGGAAGAAAAATTTGAAATATTGTATTCCGTTTTGAAGAACTTACCTTTATATTTCCCCAATGGTTTTCAACCACTCTTTGACAGATCGCCAGCCCTAATCCAGTGCCCTTATCTTTAGTTGAAAAATAGGGATTAAATATTTTTTTTAAATTCTCTTTTGAAATACCGACTCCGTTGTCCTTCACCTTTAATTCCATCCAAGGGCCAGGTCCATAAGAAGAGCGGGATAATAAAGCAGTTGAAACTTCAACTTTCCCTCGAGAACTCACTGACTCCAAAGCGTTTTGCAATAAGTTAAAAACAAGACTTTCCATTTGTTGCTTATTACCCTTTAAAAAAAGATTTGAATGGTTTTTTACTTTTAATCGAACTCTTTTAACCTCGAAAAGGGAACTCATCAATCCTACCACCTGATTCACGATCTGGGAAAACTCGATTAGATTGGTTATTTCCAGGTCGGAATTCGTAAAACCATTGAAAGTCTCTGTCATGTCTGTCAATCGGTTGATTTGCCGGAGGATCAATGGTTGAAAAGAACTCATGAAACGCTCGTCGCTTTTTTTTTCCGGAAGCAATTGAACCAAGGTGCTCAAAGCCGTAAGTGGGCCGCGGATTTCGTGCATCATCGCGGCAGACCTGAAACCGAGAGAGGACCGCCGATCCGCTCTTTCCAAACATTTCCAAAGTCGACGTTCTTCGAGATAAAGAGACGACCGGTCGGCCAAAAGTTCCAAAAACTTTTTCTCTTCGCCGTTTAAGTCCAAATGACCGAGTTTACTTCCAACTCCAAAACACCCAACCCAATCCTTTCCAACAACGATCGGCCAAAAACCACGCCACCGAGATTTATCCTCGCGGTTGCAAATCCAAGGTTTTAAAGTGCGACTGAAATGCACAATGACAGCTTTTTGGACCGATGCGCTAAAAAGGTTTTTTCCGTCAATCGTTTTCAAGCCCATTTCATGCCGAAGGGCAAAAACCATATCAGTCAACCCGAGCTTTTGTTTAACAATTTTTTCAATCTTGGGAAAAGGAGCCAGCGATCCATTTCGGGAAGGGAATTGCCGGTAGAGGCTCTGAAGAAGTTCGATCCAATTCAAAGACTCTCCTAACATCTCAAAATAAATGAAATCCGACTAATAAAACTTAATCAAAAATTACTAGCTCCGAAAACCCATGCCACGCTCACGGCGTTTTCGAACAATCTTCCTGTAATCATCTTCAAGACTTAATTTCTTAAGTTTCCCAACCAGCGTGTTTCGGTGAAGCCCCAACGTTTTCGCCGTAAGGGTTTGATTGCCAAGCGTGTTCTCAAGAACTTTGCGGATATAATTACGTTCAAATTGACGTCGAACATGTTGAAAGGATAATTTTGCCTCCTTCTTCGTTTTAGTCAAATTCATTTGTTGAATCAAAATATCTAATGGAACATCTTCCATCGTTAAGGTGTCTTTCTTGGCAAAAAGAACCATGCTCTCAATACTGTTTTTTAATTCCTGTAAATTTCCAGGCCAAGGGTAAGCGGTTAACAATTGGACGACTTCTTTTTTCATTTCTTTAACTGGCGTTTTAACTTTTCGATTCGCGGTTTTAAGTGCCTGACCCATCAAGAGAGGAATATCCTCTTTTCTTTCCCGCAAAGACGGCACAATCAAGGTGCAGTTGTTTAGAAATAGATAAAAATCTTTTAGAAAAAAACCATCAACGACTTTGGCATTCAGATCCACGTCACTGGAGGCAATTACCCGGATATCCAACGGTATCCGGACCCCGCTTTTTAATCGAAACATTGTTTTGTTCGATAAAATCTCCATTAACTTATCTTGTAATTCCAAAGATAGCTGATCAATTTGTTTTAAAAAAATAGTTCCTTTATCCGCAAATTCCAATTTACCAACTTGTGGAAGTTTACCCTCCGACTCCTCTCCAAACAATTCTCTTTCCAGATGGTTTTCAGTTTGAGATGAACAGGCGAAGGTAACAAAAGGCCCTTGGGCCCTTTGGCCCCCAAGATGAATTTGCCGGGCCATCTCCTCCATGCCCGACCCCTTCTCGCCCATTAAGCAAACTGGCGTTTCGGATAAGGAAACCATCTCAATCTTTTTCATCAAACCATTGATAATTTTGCTGGTTCCCATCAAGCAAAAAGGGGTCGATCCATTTATTTCAGACTTGGAAGAAATGCTTTCTTGCTTCAAGGTCCTTTTAGCCAAAACCTTCTTGATCAACCTGCGCAATTCGTCAATTTTGAAGGGTTTTGTGATGTAATCGTTGGCCTTCCCTATCATGGCATCCAACCCGGTTTCGACACTCTGGAGTGCCGTCACCATGATGACGTCAATGGATTCATCTCGTCTTTTCATTTGGCGCAATAAATCCAAACCGGACCCATCCGGCAACATAATATCCAACAGACACAAGTTGAAGGTTTGAGATTTGAGTGCGCACAGGGCCGCCTTCGCATCTTCCGCGAAGGATAGATCATAATCATCTTGAAGAACCAAGCGAAAAGATTCCCGAACACTTTCTTCATCATCGACAATTAATAAGGCCGGTTTCACTTAAGTCTCCTCAATTTCCTGATAATAACTTTTCCCACAAAGATTCGTTGATCAATATTTTACTGATGAAATCTTTTTCCTCAATCGCCAAGTTCTTGACCTGAGGGTCCAAGGGAAAAGTAAGTGTTAAAAGATTCCCATTTCCCACTAGACTTTTGGCCGAAATCCGGCCGCCATGATGATAAATAATGAAAAAACAAGACATTAAGTAAATCCCAAACTCCTGCGGATTGCCACTCCGCACGAAGAAGGGATCAAAAATAGACCGAAGAGCATCTTCCGGAAGCCCGGGCCCATTATCCTCCAGCTCGACTTGAATTTCAGCAGGTCCCTCTTTCCCCCCAATGGCGGCGGCGGTAAATTTCACCTTCCCACCTTGAGAAAGACTTGCCGCTTCCTCTCTCAACAACATTTCAAAAAGACGGCTAAATTTCTTCTGGTCTACTTTCAACTCGGGAAGATTCGCCGAAATAAAGTTTTCAACATTGATTCTCTTTTTGTCCAAATCGGGTTTAACTTGGACCAAGGCCTTTTGCACCACCTCATTCAATTTTACCTTGTCAGAAAAATCAGCGGATGACTTTTCGGTAGATTCCCATAAATCGCTTAGCAGATTGACTACTTTATCCATCTGAACCTGAACCTTTTGGTAGTAATCCCTCCAAAAATTAGGATTTCGAAGCTGTTCAAAATCAAGATTTTCCTCTTTCATTTTTTGAGGTGTAAGATCAAGAAAAGTTTTAACAGCCACCATAGAATTCCGGATGTGATGGCTTAATCCCGTGGCCAAGATTCCCAGGCTCAAAATGCGATCAGTCAACATAACGTTATAAAGAGTCGAGATTTTTTCACGTAATAGATTGTCCCTTTCCGACTGCACGATAAAAAACTCCATACCCCGCTTTAATGTGACTTCAAGTTGTGGGATATCCCAGGGCTTAGTCACATATTTGTAAATGGCCCCAGTATTGACGGATTCAATAGCCGTTTCCATGTCTGAATAAGCTGTTGCTAAAATGCGAATAACGCGAGGCCTCAGTTGACGAGCTTTTTCTAAAAGTTGAATGCCCTTTTCTCCCGGCATGCGTTGGTCTGTCATGAGAACGCCAATCTTATCGGCATTTTCCGTAAAAATGCGGAAACCATCTTCCGCGTTGGAAGCGGTGAGCGTATTAAATTTATCGCCGAAAATCTCCCGAAAATACTTAAGCGACTTTTCCTCATCATCCACGTACATAACGTAAAATTTTTTGTAGTCATAAAAAGATTCCATGTTCTTCTCCCTTTTAAACAATCTATTTCAAATTTATTTTCAATGGCAATTCCAAAAGGAACTCCGTGAATTTACCCATCTCGCTTTTAACTGAAATTCTTCCACCTTGCCCCTCCATAATCCGATAGCAGATACTTAAACCCAACCCCATCCCTTCCCCCACGTCTTTAGTTGTAAAAAACGGGTCAAAAATCTTATCCAAGTATTGAAGAGAAATCCCTGTTCCATTATCCTTCACCCATATCCTCACTTTTTCTCCATCGTCCATGCTCCGAATAGAAAGCAATGGCTTTTCTTCTTCATTTTTTTTAACCTTGAGAGCGTCCACTGCGTTTTGAAATAAATTAATAAAAACATGTGTTAAATTATTTTTCTCGGCGAAAACCTTTTGATTTTTTGGCACATCAATCTCAACTTGAATATCTTTTTCTGTCTCACGACCCAGAAATCTCAAGGCAATGGAGATCACCTCGTTCAATTCGATCAAATCCGCTACGTGACCGTGCGGGTGAGTAAAACCCCTTAAGTCACTCACGATCGTTTGTACCCTAGTCATCCCCTCATGCATATCCGCCAATAAATCATCAATCTTAACCCTTTCCTCTCGAGGCCACTTTTCCCTCATGTTTTTAAGCAGACTTAATGCTGCCAATGAGTAGTTGAGCGGATTATTTATCTCATGGATCATTCCAGCGCTCATCCTTCCCAGCGAGGACATTTTTTCGGTTTGAACCAGAGTAGCTTCCGTCTCTTTTAATTGTTCCATTGCAGATTCCAATCTTTGGTTCTGACGGGCCAATTCGGATTGGAAATGATGGGAATCCACCAAATTTTTGATCCGGACATGAAGTTCGGAGGTCGAAAAGGGTTTGGTCAGGAAATCGCTGGCCCCCGCGTTCAAGGCCGACATTTTCGTCTCATCGTCTGCTCGAGCGGTTAAAAGAATGATTGGAATACTTTTCGTGGAAATTGTTTCCTTCAACTCCCGGCAGGCAGTGATACCGTCTTTCTCGGGCATCATCATGTCTAGGAGCATGAGGTCGGGCAGAAATTGCTTGGCTTTTGAGACTGCTTGGTTCCCATCCACGGATTCGATGATTTCATATTTTTTTTCCAATTGGGATTTTAGAAACTGAAGCATATCGGGTTCATCATCCGCTAACAATAATTTGGGTTTTCGACTCCGAGCGTAACTATCAAAAGGAAGGGTGGCAGACAGGGGTGTGAGCGTAGGAAAAAATTCCGCCCGGCGATAAAGGCCAGCCAGCCACTCATCAGGCTCAGAGATTTTAGAATCGACCTCTTTTTTTTCTACCTGCATTTCAGAATTATTCACTTCCTCATAAGGAATCCGGAGAGTCATGGTAGTTCCCTTTGATACCTGGCTTTCAACCCCAACAGTTCCCCCCTGTGCCTCAGCCAGTTCCTTGACCAAAGCCAATCCAATGCCCGTTCCCTGGTATTTTCGGTTCGAGTTTGAATCAGCCTGCCAAAAACGGTCAAAAATATAAGGCAAATTGTCTTCCGAAATCCCCATTCCCGTATCCTTTACTCGGATCAACAGTTGGTTTCCGTCTTTTCGGGCGGTTAATTCGACTTGACCCCCGGCTGGGGTAAATTTCAGCGCGTTGAAAAGAAGATTCAAAATTATTTTTTCCAGTTTATCCTTGTCCGTCAAAACCCAGTTCACTCCCTCGTCCACTTTCGCTGACAGCCTAACTCTTTTATCCTTCGCCGTGTTTTTTATGGATTGGACCAGCCCATGAACAAACTCCTTCAGTTGAACAGCTTCCCGTTTCATTTCCATTCGGCCCGATTCCAGTTTCACCAAGTCGAGCAGATCGTTAATAAGCTTTAAAAGCCGCATAGCATTGCTGGACATAATTTGAAGAATGCCCTTTGATTCCTCATCCAAAAAGCTGGCCTTTTCGCGTTGAAGAATTTCTAAAGGAGAAATCAAAAGAGTTAAAGGCGTCCGAAGTTCATGGCTAATATTGGCGAAAAACCGGCCCTTCATTTGGTCCAATTCCACCAGTTTGCGATTAGACTCTTCAAGTTTTTGTTTGTTTTGGTTCAGCTCATATCGAAGAACATATTCTCGCAGGCGTAGCTGACTTGAGAAATAACTGCCGGTTACCACGATCAAGTCTGTCAAGGAAAGAAAATAAAGGTTATTGAAAAAATCACCTTCCAACGTCAGCGGTCCGTGAAAAACGCAAGCGTCCAGGTACATAGCCATGACCATCAAGCCACCCAATAAAATTTCCTGGTAAGTCCAAGGGAGCATGAAGCCCACTGCGACCAGCACGATATTCAACCCGGCGTAATAGGAAGATGACGCTCCCTCGCTGGCATAAATCATCCAAGAGATGAAAAAAGCGGGAAGCAGGTACCAAATTTGGCCTAACAGCAAATAATATTTTTTGCCAAATGGGGTATAAAAGAGGAAAAGGACGACGCCGACCAGAAGAGAGCAAAAGAGTCTTAATTTAAGGAAAAACCATAAGTGGTCGGGATAAACGAAATAATCCAGCGTGCATCCGGCGGGCATGAGTGTAATGGCCAGCCAGCAGCCTCCAATGGAATGTTGGATTCGGACTTTCCGATCATCTTCCTTGAACGCCTTTTGCATTTCCGGCGCCAGATTTTCCAGTTTCATTGGGAAGGCTTCCTCACTTCTATATAGATATTGACTCCGGTCGCGTCGGATTTGACCGAAAAATTTCCCGCGACGGCGTCATCTGGTTTCAATTGTTTTAATTGTTCGCTATCGCGATAAACCAAATGCCACTCCAAAACATATTCCATGAGATGGCGAATCGGGTTGGAAGCGTCTACATTAGTGGCGACCAAAAGCCCTCCAGGAGCCAAGACCTCATAAAAAATATTCATCAGTCGCTTACAAACTCTGTCGGAGAGGTAATCAAACAACCCCGCGCAATAAATAAGGTCGTATTTTTTAGTTTGGGACTCATCTGGCCCCCTTAATGTTTCTTTTAAGATTTGGTTGACCGATTTTTTAACCATCTCAATGCGAGTTGCCCGGTGTCTTCTCATTTTCAACCCTTCCATTATTTGCTTCGTAAAGGTAAGAGTCTCATCATTAAAATCCAGCAGGGTTAACTCGGCTTTTTCGCATAAATCATCATCGCTTAGAAATTGCTGTATCTCCCCCGCAGGACCGCATCCCAAATTGAAAATCTTAGCGATTTTGCCATTTCTAACCATTCTTAAAGTTTCTTCTCGCAAACGTTCACTAAGATATTTAACTCGATTACGGTGAGCCTCGGCGGGAGCTTGACTCAAAATATAAAGATTAATGATTTTGGCAAAAAGCGAACTGCCTTCATAGGGGTCTCGCAAAATCATATTGACCATCTCATAATCCCCTGCATAACCCAAAGGTTTTTGGAACGTGCGATAAATGAAAGGAGAACATAAAATGAGAGGATGTATCTGGCGTTTGACATAAGCCCGATGAATGGGCTCAAGCTCTTCCTCGACTGCACTTGCCGCCTCTTCAAATCTTTCAAATAACGAAGATGTGGCTTTTAAAATCGGTTGATGTAATTCTCGGATGACGCTTCGTTCCATCTCGCCGCGATCGCCCATTGGTTCGGACCGGATACTTAGTTCGACCTGTTCCAACCATCGTCGTAGATCGCTAAGGAGTGTTTGAATGTCTGCTACGACCACCTTGAATTCGGAGCCTACCCGGTAAACCTTTTCCCACTCTTGCAGAAACTCAGAGAATTCGTTTTGCAACCTATCTTTGGGTGAACCGGTCGAAAAAATGTCGGCATCGAGCCACGAATCTTCAAGCGTCGCTTCGCAAACTAACAGAATACCGGCGTTTACCAAGTTACTGACAACCGCCCTGCCCGAATAAATCATCCGGTCATACATAATCATCTTAAAATCTGTTAAAACTTCTGATAATTGGAGGATGCTGTAAGGATTGTAAACTTCGAAAACAACCATGTACCGAGTGAGCCGAAGGAGGGTGGCGTGAAATTCCAAGCCCTGACTATTGCGACAAACAATAAATGTATCTTTACCCTTCGAGATGGACATTTCTGCCTTTAATTGCGCCTATTTGGCTAAACAAATAATTCATTATTTTTTAAATTTTAACATACGATAACCTTGTCGTATTTATTAAAATTTTTCGAAAACTTTCTCTAAATCCCATTTAGACAAGTATTTAAATTTTACAGTTTAGAAATATTGATATTCAAAAAACCGGTCAAAAATACAACACTTTTAGCCATCTATCAGTTTTTCATAAACATTATCCTTAAATTTACTAAATCAAGCCTTAGGTCGAATCATCGAATCGCTACTCCTGACCTTTCTTCGGATTATTAATCCAAAGCTTCAAGGAAGAAAACTGAGATTTGATATCGGTTTACAAGAGCAAAGACTAACGGGGTGCCTAAGGAGATCTTCAAACATTTGATAAGAAGCATTACAAAAAAGCGCAAATCAATTCATTTCAAAGAAAAAAAATATCGAGGAACACTCTTCCGATTTTGATAAGAGAATTAGCCTTAAATGACACGGGCAGGAATCGACACGATCGCGAAGTAAGAAAAACGTTGAAAAATATGGAGCTGGGGACCGGGATCGGACCGGCGACCTGCTGTTTACGAAACAGCTGCTCTACCAACTGAGCTACCCCAGCGTTAAGAACCTACAGGACAAGACTGACCTTTGGGTATGCCAATTTTTGAAAAAAATTAGCACCCCAACACCTCGACTTCAAGTCGAGATGTTTTGCGGGAACAACGAGAAGACTAACCAAACAAATCTTCAACCCATAAAAGGAGTGGGAAGTTTACTAATCCGAGTCTGGATCGTCAACTTGTTAAAACAATAAAAAACCCAAAATCTGTAGAAAAGACTCAGGGTTTGGCGGTTTAACAACTTTATTTTATCACCATCAATTTATCCACCGCGATAGTGGCCTTTACCGCTGTCTTAGGCTGAAGATTAAACCCTTTCACGGCCGTCAAATCCAACGGCGCCCCTTTAACCCCATCTGGGGAAGTGTAATAGGGGTCTAATTTAAACGCCGCCATTGGAATTTGAATCGTTTCCCAACCACTTCCCTTAGTCGAAGGGCCGTCAGCCGTATATTGATTATTGTTCTTATCCTTGAACGCAAATCCCATGACAACTGGAACCTTTGAATAAATCAAGAAACTAACCGCTTTTCCACCGGTCCAATCCTGACCGTTCCAGTCATTACCTGTATGGTAAAACATTCCGCAATAGCCGCCTTGAACCTCGTTGAAATTAATCTTCAAAAACTTTGCTCCCGGCTTATTCGAATTGGGTATTACGGCATAGGCAAAAGTCGAGCCGTTCGAATCGGCGAAAGTGCCACCCGCCTTGGGATCGTCCGTTGAAAAATCCTGAATCACTAGTCCTGGCCCCGAAGCTACAATCGGCTGGACTACAGCGGTAGTTGAAGCCGACGAAGAAGCCGCGCCCTCAGTGGTGATCGGCCCAATGTTAATGATGGCCGAACCAACAATATGGGTTCCAATACTAAACTTACCCACCTGGCTCAAATCTTCCGGACTTCCCTTCACCGCTTCTGGCGGTTGATAACTAGCATTCAATTGAAAAGACGGGATAGGAATCGTGACGTCAGACCAAGTAGCGGAGGGAATTGTGAAATTAACCGTATAGCTCACGTTGTGAGCGTCCTGGATATCAAATTGCAATTCGCCCGGAATGGTGGACTTGGCTGAAAATTTCAGGGAAGCGGATTTAGACAGATCCGCCGGAGCCGCCAAATTGTGCCACATGCCGGCGTACCCACCCTGTACCAACGTGGCCGTGATCTGGATTGATTTCTGTCCGCCCTGAGGGCCATCCGCCTGGATCACATCGCACTTGGATCCATTGGAATCAGCGAATCCGCCCGCGTCTTTGCCCGGGGCCACCGCGCTCCAATCCTCCACCGAACCCGCATAGGCCAAAGTGGAAGTCAAAACGAAAAACAAGCTCAGTAATCCCCGTCGAATCATGTTCGAATCCTTTTTAGATGCGGCAAATTTTTCAGAAAATGTCTTCAATCAACCCCAAAAAGATCAACTCCACCGCGACCCAAAGAACAGAATAAACCAGGAAAGCGAAGATGGAATGACGCCCGCCCAGCGCGTAATTTCCCACAAAAGAAAAGATAGTAAAATTCAAGACCCAAAGAAGAAAAGCCATTCTCGGCAATCGAAAACTCTTCATGAAAACCTCCTGAATAAAAACCGATTTCTTTAAACTCGGGCCACTGATTTTAAGCTGAACCTTAATAATTCTTCAACCGTGGACTGGGTGCCCACCGATTGAACAGCCGTTAAGACCGCCCGGCGTGACTCCACCGGTGAATATCCTAAAGCCATCATCGCCTGGATGGCGTCCGACAGGTTCTTCGTTTCAACACCCAAAGCCTCATCCTCAACGAATACGCCGCTTCCCACTAATTTAGTTACCTTATCCTTCAACTCCAAAACCATGTGCTGGGCTGTTTTTTGCCCGACCCCGGGAGCCGACCGGAGTGAAGTGATGTCATTCTGAAGGATAAGTTGGTAAAGATTCTCGGGCGCAAAGGAGGATAGAATATTCATTGCCGCCCTCGGGCCAATACCCGAAACGGAGATTAAAAGCAAAAAAGCCTGCTTTTCACTGTCTTTATGAAACCCATAAATCTGCAGAATATCTTCTCGCACATGGAGATAGGTTTTCAAAAGAACCGTTTGGCCTATCCCCGGCAAAGTTTGAAAAGTTTTTCGGGAAACCATCAGTTCATATCCCACGCCATTCACATCCAACTCGATCGTCTCAGCCGTCTTAGCCGCTAAAACTCCCTGCAAAAAAGCGATCACTTTCCCTCCAACAAACGAGACCCGAAATTAATCTTCCAGAAACTTCAAGTGAACCAGGATATGGATCAATTCCTCGATCTGGGTCAAAGCGGGGACTTCTTTATTTTGGGTCGCGGCGTACCAGAAAGAAATCACACTTTGATCCAACCAAATTCCCTTGGTCTCAAAATCCTCGTCAATCACCAAGGCTTTGTAATAGTGCTCATCCAGCTCATTGGCCGAAATGGGACTCTTTAGTCCCGAGGCCCGCAGCTTGATGTGCTCTTTGGCCTGGTTGAAATATTTCTGGTCGTCCGCCGATAGGTTCTCGAAGACCAACTGGGCCGCTTCCGGATCGACCGCGTCAATAATGCTGCGGTCCACCCAAACCCCAAGGTTTTCCGTATCCCATAGGTATTCGTGCCCTTGATGTTCCAGGGCCACCATGGGATTGGAGCTATCCGGACTGAGTTTGTCCGTCACACCTTTGTTTACCGTATCTTTCAAAAAATCCTCGGCGGTCACATTGAACTTCTCATCCGCTGGATATCCGCATTCTGGACAATAGCGGGCGTTTTCAAATAATTTATTCCGGCAATTTTTGCATTTCATAAAATCGTCTCCTTGAAATCTTGTTCTATACCCATCACTTCTTATTTTCCTGAATCATCCGCGCCAACACGCCGCCGCCGATCTGAGCGTGGGTTAAAGCCACCGCCAAAGCGTCCGCTGTATCGTCCGGTTTAGGAACCTCGTTCAATCCCAATAGTAACTTGACCATGCGCTGCACCTGTTCCTTCTGCGCTTGGCCGTAGCCGGTCACCGCTTGTTTTACTTCCACTGGCCGGTATTCAAAAACGGGCAATCCCGCCAACCCGGCCGCCAACACTGCCACTCCCCGGGCCTGACTCACCACGATCCCAGTCTTCACATTTTTAGAAAAAAACAATTCTTCCAGCACGACCGCGTCGGGCTTATGTTTTTTTATCACTTTCTGGATTTGATCAAACAACACCACCAACCGCCCCGCGATCGGCGTGTGCGCCGCTGAAGTGATCGTTCCGTAGTCCAGCGCCTTCAACCGGCCCGACTGCTGAACAATCACTCCATAGCCCATGCGGGCCAAACCCGGATCAATGCCCAGAATGATTTTCCTCGGCGCCCCGATTGAAATCTTATCTTTCAAGCTTTGCCATGATATCGTCACTAATCTCAGAATTAGCGTGAACATTCAGCACATCGTCATACTCATCCAGAGCGTCATAAAGCCCCAAAACCGCCGCGGCTTTCTTCTCATCCAAAACAACGGTAGTTTTGGGAATCATGGAAACTTCCCCGCTCTCGGTCGGAATTTTTTTATCATCTAACGCTTTTTTAACTTTGTCGAAAGCTTCGGGCGAGGTCAGGATTTCGTAGACATCATCCTTTTCGGTCTTCAAATCGTCCGCTCCCGCGTCCAAAACCAGACCCATCAAGTCATCCTCGCCGATAACATCCTTTTTAACAGTAATCTGCCCTTTCTTATCGAACAAAAAAGAAACCGATCCCGACTCCCCCATATTCCCGCCATGTTTGGAGAAGATCGAACGAATATCGGCGGCCGTCCGGTTGCGGTTATCGGTCACCGCCTCCACCAGCATGGCCACGCCCGCGGGCCCATAGCCTTCATAAGTAACTTCTTCCAACGCCGCGGCCGCTTCCGCGCCCGTCCCCTTGTTGATCGCCCTTTTAACCGTATCGGCGGGCATACTGACTTCCTTGGCTTTTAAAAGAATCGTCCGCAATTTTAAATTGGTGTCCGGGTCGCCGCCTGATTTGGCGGCCAACTGGATTTCCTTGGAGAGGCGGGAGAACACCTGTCCTCTTTTTTGATCCAGCGCACCCTTATAGCGTTTGACCTTCGCCCATTTGCTATGACCACTCATATCGCGACCCATCCCTAATTAAATGTAAATTTTCCAAAACTTTTGTTTCTTTTTAGGATTTCAAGAATCTAGCTCAGCCCCTTACTTTAAAAAACAACCGTTTTTCGCTGTTTTTTTGTGCCCTAAAACAAGAAAAGGCCGTTTTCTCGAAGAGAATCTCGAAAAAACGAACCTTTGTTGAGACGAATTATAACTGAGCTTTGGGTTGGAAGGCTACAAAAAACGGGCTTCGGCTAAAATCGTCGCCGGTTAGAACACTTTTAAAATTAGGGTTTTTCCCGAGAAGCCTCAGGTTGAATCTTAATCCGTCACAATTTTCAAAAAAATCTTACCCGATCGAATGAGTCCTGTTTCACCGGCGGCCAGCTCGATCGTTTCATTAAATGAAGCGATCTTTTTCTTTTCCTGGTGCCCATTAACCCATTCCACCGCGCCCTGCTCAATCAGCCTTTTGGCGTCGCTTTTGGTTTTGGCGATTCCGACCATCACCATAAAATCCGCCGCCTTGTAAGCGCCGGTCTGGGTCTTCACCTTGGGATAATCGACAGACTTATTGAGCTGATGCCGATTTTCGAAATAGGTCCAGGCCTCCTTCGCTTTTTCCGGGCCATAAAACCGGGCGGTGATCTCTTCCGCCAATTCCATCTTGGTTTGTTTGGGGTGACGGCTGCCTTGACCGACTTCCGCCTTTAACATTTCCCAAACATCGGCTTTGTCGGACAAAAGCTGGTAATAACGCCACATCAAATCATCGGACACGCTCATGAGTTTCGAGAACATCTCGTTCGGCGAATCGGTCACGCCGATATAATTCCCCAGGCTTTTGGACATTTTCTTAACCCCATCCAATCCCTCCAAAATAGGCATGGCAATAATCACCTCGGGCTTTTGACCGACTTCCTGTTGCAGGGCCCTTCCTACCAAGCAGTTGAACTTTTGGTCCGTGCCGCACATCTCGATATCCGATTCCAGCATCACCGAATCATAACCCTGGATCAGCGGATACAAAAGCTCATGCAGGCTGATGGGTTTTTGTTCTTTCATGCGGTTGGTGAAATCGTCTCGTTCCAGGATACGGGCCACCGTGTATTTGGACGCCAGCCGAATAACATCCTCAAAGGCCATGGGGCGACACCATTCGCTGTTATAGCGCACCTCGATTTTTTGCGGGTCCTGGTCCAAAACCTTGAATACCTGTTCCAGATAGGTCTTCGCGTTGACCTCCACCTCTTCCCGAGTCAGCGGTTTGCGGGTGGTGGACTTGCCTGTGGGGTCGCCGATCATGGCGGTGAAATCGCCGATGAGAAACTGAACCTTGTGACCCAAATCCTGAAACTGTCGGAGTTTGCGCAAAACGACGGTGTGTCCCAAATGAATGTCCGGCGCGGAGGGGTCGGCACCCCATTTAATTTTCAAGGGGCGGTTTTCTTTTTCGGCGGTCAGGAGCCTTTCCAGAAGTTCGGATTTCGAAATAACTTCAGCGGTCCCTTTCAGGATGGCTTCCAGCTGTTCGGTTGCGGTTAATTTTGTTTTCATGGGCGCATCATAACAAAATTCCCATTTTCTCCAGCGCATTTTTATATCAAGAATTTCACGCCTTCCCCCTATAATACCGTCTCAAACCTAACCACTTTTCAAGAGGAATTGTCTTGCCCACGGAAAAACCCAAGCCGTCCGCTTCCCGGTTTTGGAAATATTTATTCGTTGTCGCCTTCGCTTTACTAGGGACCGTGATGGGGGTCTTGTACGCGCATTTACAGGAACTTCCCGACATCACCAACCTCAATGAATTTAAGCCCTCCCAAGCCACCCGCATTTATGACATCAACGGCGACCTAATCAGCCAGCTTTGGCTGGAACAACGCACGCTCGTGCCCCTGGAACAAATTCCCGAATCCCTTCAAGACGCGGTCATTTCCATTGAAGACGAGCGTTTTTACCAGCACTTCGGCATCGATATCATCGGCATTATCCGGTCTTTCATCACCAATGTGGCCCATGGGGGTGTACGGGAAGGAGCCAGCACTATCACCATGCAGTTGGCCCGCAACCTCTTTTTAACCCCTGAGCGAACCTTCAGCCGTAAGGTGCGGGAAGCCCTTCTTTCGATGCAAATCGAGAAGAATTACTCGAAAAAACAAATCCTCGAAATGTATCTCAATCAGATTTACTTCGGTGAGGGCGCCTACGGATGCGAATCAGCGGCCCGAACCTATTTCGGCAAACATGTGGGCGATCTTACCGTTCCCGAATGCGCCATGCTGGCGGCCCTTCCTAAAGCGCCCAATAATTACGACCCCTATAAGAATCCTCTCGAAGCCTTGAAACGCCGGAACACGGTTTTAAACGCCATGGCGGCCAATAATTACATCAGCCTGCAAGACGCCACCGAGTATAAAAATACCCCGGTCGAGCTGAAGAAAATAGAAGTTCAAAACGCCCCCTATTTCGTCGAATACGTCCGCCAGCAATTGGAAGCCCGGTATGGAGCGAACGCCGTTTATAAGGGCGGCCTCTCGGTCTACACCACCTTGGATATGAAATTGCAGGAAGCGGCCCAGCAGGCTCTGGAAAAGGGATTGGAAAATTCCGAAGCCCTGGCCCGTAAAAATCGCCAGAGCAACATCCCCATTGATCAAACTATTCAGGGAGCCCTTCTGGCCATGGATCCCCATACCGGGGCCATCCGTTCCATGATCGGCGGTCGGGATTTCCGCCAAAGCGTCTTTAACCGGGCCATCCAGGCCAAACGCCAACCCGGTTCCGCTTTCAAGCCCATCATTTACGCCGCCGCCATTGAGGCCGGCTATACCATGGCGGATGTTTTCCTGGACTCTCCCATCGTGTTCCCTGATCCGACCACCGGCCAGCCCTGGCGACCGACGAACTTTTCCACCAAATTCCGCGGCCCTACCACCCTCCATACCGCCCTGATGTATTCCATCAATGTCGTCACGATCAAGTTGTTGGACAAGCTGGGAATCGAGCCAGTCGTCAACATGGCCCGGCGCTTGGGCATTACCACTCCCATCAAACCCAATCTCTCGTTAGGGCTGGGAACCTCTGAGGTCACCTTGGAAGAAATGGTACAGGCCTTTTCGGTGTTTGATAATCAGGGAGTCCGGGTGGAACCTTTCGGTATTCTCTCGGTCAAGGACGCCTCCGGGCGCATCTTGGAAAATAACTCGCCCGTGGCGCAGGAAGTCTTGGACCCGGAAACCGCCTACATCATGACCCACACGCTGAAAGACGTCATCGACCAGGGAACGGGACGGATTATCCGGCGCTTGGGATTCACCTATCCGGCCGCCGGTAAAACCGGCACCACCAACGACAACGTGGACGCCTGGTTCATCGGCTATACGCCCGATTTGACCTGCGGGGTTTGGGTGGGCTATGACGACCGGATCAGCTTGGGCAAGAAGCAAACCGGCGGCGAGACCGCCGCTCCCATTTGGTGCGACTTCATGAAAGCCGCCACCGCGGGCAAAGACCCCAAGGATTTCCCCCTGCCCAACGGGGCTGAAAACGAGTTCGTCACCAAGAAAATTTGCCTGGATACGGGGCTTTTAGCCGGGCCCTATTGCCCGGGAACCCGGGATGAGATTTTCAAGAAAGAAACGGCCCCCACTAAGTTCTGCACCCTGCATACGGGCCCCGATTCCAACTCCACGGAAAACGCGGAGATCAGCACCAGCGGCAACAACACCTCGTCCGACAGCGGTGATATTTTGGAAATGGAAGCGGGCCAGCCCAACGCGTCCCCCGCGGAAGCGCCTTCCAACTCAGGAACCGCCGCCGCCACGGAAACCGCGCCCGTGGAAGAACCCACGCCCACGGATAAAGAAAGTTATCCCGACGAAGGTTTCTAGAAAGTCTCAAACCCGCCCAACTCAATTAAATTTTTTATTTGATCTGATCGATCGTTTGCCGTAGGACCGGCTTGAGAATTTCCATGGAGTCCTTCACGGCGGTAGGCGTTCCCGGCAGGTTGATGATCAGGGTTTTGCCTCGAATCCCGGCCAAACCCCGGGTGAGAGCCACCAAGGGGGTCTTCTCGTAGGCGTTTTGGCGGGCCAGTTCGGAGAAACCCGGAAGCCACCGTTCGCAAACCTGATACATGGACTCGGGCACCCGGTCCTTGGCCTTAATCCCGATGCCGTCCACGGTCAAGATCACGTCAATTTGCCCCGAGTCGGCGTTGGTCACCAACCAATGAACGATGTGGTCGTCCTGGTCCGGAACCATTTCATGCTTCACCAATTCCCAACCCAGTTTCAGGCAAATGCCTTCCAGCGCCGAGCCGCTCTCATCCTTGGCTTCGCCCGAAAGATACCGGTCTCCGACCGTTAAAATGGCGGCCTGAATAGCCATCCCTGTCTCCTTTAAACGACAATCCCATTGGAATATTTTGAATCAGGAAGATCTAACTACTTTTTAGTGTTCAAATCCAGGTTACCCAAATCATCCGCCGGCGGAAGGTCCAAATCCTTAGGGGGAGCCACGTCTAAATCCTGAATCGGCGGAAGCGCCAGGTCATTGGCGTTGCTGGCCGGCGCTTGGTTGGCCGCGGGAGCGGGCTGGGTCGTGGCCGCCGAAGGGGCGCCGGGCGCTAAAGCGCTGGTGTCGGCCGGGGGCGCCGTGAGGTCGTCACTGGTATTTCCGGTGGAAGTCACCGGGACTTGGGGTACGACCGGAGCGGGCGGTGGCGGTGGAGCGGCGATGTAGGCCGGAGCCGTCGTACTGGTAGCGGAGGAGGCCGCGGCCGCGGGCAGCTCTTCCATGCCATTGGCGGAATTGTCGCCGGGCGGCGGGGGAATGGTTTCCGAATCCGTTGAGAGCGTGACGGACTGACCGGCCGAAATCGTTCCAGCGGCGGGCGCGGTCGTTTGATCCGGAGGCGGCGGTATTTCATCCGTCGAGGCAGCCGGAACCGGCGGAGCCGCTTCAGCCGGAAGCGGGGGCGGAGGCGGCGCGGTGGAGGCCGTCGTGGGAGCCGCGGGAGCTTCCGCCACAGGGGTTTCAACGGGCGTTACGGCCGCGGCGGCCGGAGCCGGCGGAGCGGTGGTTTCAGCCGGGGCGCCTTCCGGCGCCGACTCGGTCGAAAGAGTCGGGGCCGAGCCTTCCAGGTTCACGTCTTGTTCCTCAGGCAAATTAGGAATCGGGGTCAGGCTGTGGGGCGCGGGGGGCAAAGCCTTCACCGCGGCCACGCCGGCCGGCGCGGCTTCCTCGGTTTCTGTCTCCGCCGCTTCCGGTGCGGCTTCCGGCGTCGCCTCGGGGGCGGCTTCGGGTTGGGCTTGGGTCACAGCCGGGGCCAGGCTCGGCGGTGCGGGCGCGGCGGCCACGGGCGTGGGCTCCTGGCCCTGCTCAATTTTCAAAGCCGCTTCCTTGGCTTCTTTCGCTTCTTCTTTTTTGAACTTCTTCATCGCCAGTTTTTCGGCCTTGTCTTCTTTGATTTCCTTCGCGGCCAGGGCTTCCGATTGAGCCACCGTAATTTCCGGAAGCTGGGTCATGATGTAGGTCCGCAAAACATCCTTCAGGTCTTTGATCGGGGTTAAATCGACTTGTCCCCGCATTTGCAGGTGAACCGCGGCGTCATCAATTGAACCCCAATAGTTGTCGCCCACCGAGGCGGTCCCATGGGTCTCGTTGATCAACTGCTCTTGGTTATCGTGAATGCTGTTGTATTTAAATTTGAGGTAGGAGTAATTTTTCAAATCCAACCCGTAGGTGTTTTGAACAAAGGTGTTAAAGACGAAAGTCGCGCTCAGGTCGGCCCCATCCAGGACCGCGCCGGTGGCGTTGCCGTAGATTTTATTGCTCTTGAGATAGGCCGTGGTCTTCCCCTGCAGGTAAACACCGCTTCCCTGGGTAAACTCGGACGAGGCTAAATTCAGCTGGCTGTCCCGGGCCAGAAAGATTCCGCCGAGGAATTTCGCGTTTTGAATATCCGCCTGCGTCCCGTTCAGGAAAAACTGGCTTTGAAGTCCGGCCTGGGTCATGTCAAACACCACCGGCGCGGCGGCGGACCCGGCGATGGTCAGGTTGCCCTCGACAGCCAACTCCCCCACGCCCTGATAAACCACATGCACGCCCGGGCCGATGGAAAGGGTCGAACCCACGGGCAAATCGACTTTGCCTTGAATGATATAGGGGCTGTCCGCGCTGTCCCATTGAACGTCGCCCGTCAGGGTATCGGGAACCACGGTGGAGGCCAGAAGCGGGGAAACGGAAAAGAAAAGGGCCCAAAATAAAATCAGTCGTTTCATAGAAGCGATTCAACCTCGAAGGATTGGGTTCAAACTCAAAAGCGGATAACCAACCATACCAAAAGACTCAATGAGGACTGCCGCTAAAAACGGTTTTGGGCGGGCCGGATGCCCCAAAGCCTCGATACTATAACATAAAACCTATTTTACGGAATTGAAACCTATGGGAAAATGCCCTGCTTTTAAGAAAGAAAAGGGGCGCGGATTTCCGTGCCCCTTTCCACTTTAACTTGAAACAAAAGGAACTTATTTCGACGAATACTCTTTTTGCTTCTTGCCGGAGTGCTTCAAAGCGGCTTGCGCGGCGGCTAACCGGGCAATAGGCACCCGATAGGGCGAGCAAGAAACGTAATTCAACCCGACGATGTGGCAGAATTCCACCGAGTTCGGGTCGCCGCCATGCTCTCCGCAGATGCCGATCTTGAGCTTGGCCTTCACCGAACGGCCCTTATCCACGCCCATCTGAACCAATTGGCCGACGCCATTGCGGTCCAAAACCTGGAAAGGGTCCTTCTCATAGATGCCGTTGTCCTGGTAATAACGGATAATCTTCGCCGTGTCGTCGCGGGAGAATCCGAAGGTGGTTTGGGTCAAATCGTTGGTTCCGAAGCTGAAAAAGTCCGCTTCTTCCGCGATCTTATCGGCCGTGACCGCCGCCCGGGGAAGCTCAATCATAGTGCCGATCAGGTATTCCAGCTTGACCCCGTATTTCTTGATGGTTTCCTCGGCCTTCTTAATCACAATAGCCTTCTGGTTTTTCAATTCGGCCACATCGCCCACCAAGGGGATCATGATTTCGGGGACGATTTTCTTGCCCTTCTTCACCAATTCGCAGGCCGCGCTGATGACCGCCTCGGTCTGCATCTCGGTGATTTCGGGATAGGTGATGCCCAAACGGCATCCCCGGTGGCCCAGCATGGGGTTGAACTCATGCAGTTCTTCCACCCGGTGCAGAAGCTTCTTGGCCTTGTGCAGATCCGAGCCTTCTTCCTTGATCAGCTCAATGGCCTTTTTAATGGTCTCGTTGGAAGTCGAGGATTTTCCCGAGGCTTCCATCTTGGCAATTTCCACCATCAACTCTTCCCGCTTGGGCAGGAACTCGTGCAGCGGCGGGTCCAGGAAACGAACCGTCATGGGAAATCCATCCATCTCCTCGAACAATCCCAAGAAGTCGGCCTTTTGCATGGGCAGAAGCGTTTCCAAAGCCTTGCGGCGCGAGGCTTCCTCGGTGGCCAAAATCATGGTCTGCATGTGCGGCAAACGGTCCGCGTCGAAGAACATGTGCTCGGTGCGGCAAAGGCCGATGCCTTCGGCGCCGAAGCCGCGGGCCACCTTCGCGTCCCGGGGAACATCGGCGTTAGCGCGCACCTTCAGGGTACGAACCGCGTCCGCCCATCCCATCAAGACGCCGAAATCACCCGACAGTTCCGGGTCCATCGTCGGCACCTTCCCCTTAATGACTTCACCCGTGGAACCGTTCAGCGATATCCAATCACCCTGGTTCACCGTCACACTGCCGACGGTAAATTTCATTTCATGCTCATTGACGCGGATGGATTCGCATCCCGCCACGCAGGTCTTGCCCATTCCGCGCGCCACGACGGCCGCGTGGCTGGTCATACCGCCCCGGGCGGTCAGGATGCCTTCCGCCGCGTCCATCCCATGGATGTCGTCGGGCGAGGTTTCCAAACGGACCAGGATGACTTTTTTGCCTTCTTCCTTCCACTTCACGGCCTCATCGGCAGTGAAAACCGCCTGGCCCGTGGCCGCTCCCGGCGAAGCCGGTAAACCCTTGGTAATCACTTCTTTCGGCGCCTTCGTATCGAAAACCGGATGCAGCAATTGATCCAGCTGAATGGGTTCCACCCGCAAAAGGGCTTCTTCCTTGGTGATCAGTTTCTCGCCCACCAGGTCAATGGCGATCTTGACCGCCGCCGCCGCCGTGCGCTTGCCGGTCCGGGTCTGCAGCATGAATAATTTGCCCTTCTCGATGGTGAACTCGAAATCCTGGATATCGCGGTAGTGCTTTTCCAGTTTCTTGGTGGTGTCGTAAAGCTGTTTGAAAACCTTCGGCATGTCCTTTTCCAAATGCGAGATGGGAAGCGGCGTGCGGATACCCGCCACCACGTCCTCACCCTGGGCGTTCAACAGGTATTCGCCGTAGAACTTCTTCTCGCCGGTGGCCGGGTTGCGGGTAAAACCCACGCCCGTTCCCGAATCATCGCCCATATTGCCGAACACCATGGATTGCACGTTGACCGCGGTCCCAATGCTCTGCGGAATGTCGTTTTGCTTGCGGTAATAGATGGCCCGATCGTTCATCCAAGAACGGAAGACGGCGTCGCGGGCTCCCCGAAGCTGGTCCATCACGTCCTGCGGGAATTCCTTGCCCGATTTGGTCTTAATCAGTTTCTTGAACTTCTCGACCAATTCCTTGAGGTCGGCGGCCGAAAGCTCGGTGTCCAGCTTCACATGCTTCTCTTCTTTTTCTTTATCCAGGAGACGGTCGAATATTTCCTTGCCCATGTCCAAAACCACGTTGCCGTACATCTGGATGAAGCGGCGGTAGGAATCCCAGGCGAAGCGCTCGTTGTTCGTGGAGATGATCAATCCGGTGATCGTCTTGTCGTTCAATCCCAGATTGAGGATCGTGTCCATCATGCCCGGCATGGAAAACTTGGCGCCCGAGCGCACCGAAACCAAAAGCGGGTTCTTGGGATCCCCGAACTTCTTGCCCAAGGCCTTTTCCAAACGGGCCAGGTGGGTTTGCATTTCCTTGTCGATGGCGGCGGGAACCTTTTTGCCGCTTTCATAATAGATACGGCACGTTTCGGTGCAGATGGTGAATCCGGGCGGCACCGGCACGCCGGCGTTCGTCATTTCGGCCAATCCCGCGCCCTTGCCTCCCAACACGTCCTTCATCGTGCCGTGGCCCTCGGCCTTCCCGTTCCCGAAGAAATAAACGAATTTCTTGGTCTTCGAAACGGATGTTTTAGCGGCGGCATTCTTTTTGGCTTTCTTCGGCATTTGAATCCTCCATAGAATTTTGCCCCACACGGGGAACATTTTTAGAATTGAAAAGCGCCCTCATTAAATCTTTAACCAAAGGCGGCATAGAGAGAACTACCCAAAAACGGCCCTCATTGTAGCAAACCGATTTTGCTTTTCAACGAAAGCCCGCAACAATAAACCACACGGCCCGCCTGCAAAACCTTTGATTTGTCGGGCTTTTAGGCAGGAGTGGCGGAACCGGGAAGGTTTTCCGTGGAAGCGTAAACCAGTTTGCGGAAATCACATAAGACCAGCGTTAAATCGGCGATCTGCTTTAAAAGCGCTAGGCGGTTGTGGCGCACCTTGGCGTCCTTATCCATCACCATCACTTTCTCAAAGAAGGCGTGGATCGGTTCCGTCAGCATCCCTAAATGGCCGATCACGTCCGCGTAATAGCTCGGCCCGGCCGGGTCCGCGTCCTCTAACAACTGTTGGACAAATAAAACCTTCTCGTACAAATTCTTTTCCTCGGGCAACTTCAAAAGCGGCTTGGAAATCTTCCCGGCGATTTTCTTATCCGGCAGGATGCGCAGCACCCTTCCCGCCGCCGTGGTCAATTTCTCGAAATCGGAGTTGAACTTGAAATTCTGAACCGCCTGGGCCTTGGCCACCAGCTCAATCAGCGAGGAGGTGGGGGTCGCCGCCACTGCGTTGATCACGTCATAGGTAAGGCCTTTGGATTCCAGCACGTTTTGCAACCGGCCGTTCAAGAATTCCAACACCGCTTTCGACTCATCCTTGGAACTCTTGCCCCCCAATTGCTTTTGTGCGGCATGGACCAGATCTTCCAGCGAAACGGGATACTGGTTTTCCAGAATGATCTGAAGGGCGCCCAGGGCCTGCCGCCGCAAGGCGAAAGGATCCTGCGAACCGGTAGGGATCAGCCCCGCCCGGAAGCATCCGGCGATGGTGTCGAACTTGTCGGTCAGGCTGAGAAGCGACGCCTCATGGCTCGGCGGAAGCTGGTCGCCGGAGAAGCGGGGGTAATAGTGGTACTCAATGGCCGCCCCAACCGATTCCTCGCCCTGCTTCGCCGCGTAAACCCCGCCCATATAGCCCTGCAGGCTGTTGAATTCTTTCTCGCGGATGATATTGGTGGCCAGATCGGCCTTACAGAGCAGGGCCGCCATCTCGGCGGTCTTGATGGTTTCCTTGGAAGCTCCGCAAAGATCGCCGAATTTTTTCACCAGTTTGTGAAGCCGCAGCGACTTATCGGCCATCGTGCCCATCCCCTCCAGCCAGGTGATGCCGGAGAGTTTCTCGGCCCAGGCCGACAGGGAAATTTTTTGGTCCTCCGCCACGAAAAACTTGGCGTCTTCCAGCCGGGCCTTCAAGACCCCTTCATTGGCGCGGATGACCACCTTCTTGTCCGTCGGGGTTCCGTTGATGACCCCGATAAAATAAGGTAAAAGCTTGCCGTTGCCGTCCCGCAACGAGAAATACTTTTGATGCTCCCGCATGGCCGTCACAATCACCCGGTCGGGCAGAGTGAGATATTGGGGGTCGAAAGCGCCTAAAATCACGTCGGGCGATTCGATCAGGTTGTTCACATCATCCAGCAGGTCCTGGTCTTCGGGCACCACCGCGCCCTTTTCTTCCGCCGCTTCCCGAATCTTCTGCCAGATCACTTGCCGTCTTTCATCCGGATTGGCGATGACCCCGGCGGACTTGAGCACTTCCAAGTAATCCCCCGCCTCCACCAAATCCAGGGGACCCAGCTTTTTGGCCCTCAAACCGAAGGTTTCCCGGCTGCTGAAAAGCCCGGCAATTTCAAAGGGAATCACCGTACGGGAATAAACCGAGCAGATCCAGCGGACGGGCCGGGCGAAAAGGAAATCCCCGCTTCCCCAGCGCTGCACCTTCGGAAAACGGATTTTCTTGATCACCTCGGGAAATACTTCGGCCAATATTTCCGACGTCAGCCGCCCGCCGCCCTTTTTAATGGCGATGACCACTTCCCCCTTCGGGGTCTGTTTGCGTTTCAAGGAAGCGGCAGAAACGCCCTGGGCCTTGGCGAATCCTTCCCCCGCCCGGGTAGGCAGGCCGTGCTCGTCAAAAGCGATGGACACCAGCGGCCCCGTCACTTCTTTCACCACTTCCTGCTGCATTTCGGGCAGGCCCTTAAAGAAAAGGGTCAAACGGCGGGGAGTGTAATAGGTGTAAAGATGCTGGTAGCCGATGCGGTGTTCGCGCAAAGAGGCTTCCGCCGCCGCCACCATCTGGTCGATGGCCGGGCGTATATAGGAAGAAGGAAGTTCCTCACAGCCTATTTCCAACACCGCGTCTTTCGTGATCATGTTTTTCCTTCAAAAATTTCCAGCGAAACCTTTTTCACCACCAAGACACCAAGTCACCAAGAACGGCAAAGAAAATTTTGTGAAGACTTATCTTAAACTCAATCTTAAGGCCTTCCTTGGTGTCTTGGCGCCTTGGTGGTTAATCGCCTTTGTTTTATTCCTTGTTCATCAGCGGAAAGCCCAGCGCTTCCCGTTCCTGCACATAAGCGCCGGCCACGGCCTTCGCCATGCCCCGCACCCGGCCGATATAATTGGTCCGCTCCGCCACGGAGATCGCGCCCCGGGCATCCAGCAAGTTGAAAGTATGGGAAGCCTTGATGACGTAATCGTAAGCCGGCTCCACCAAACCCAAAGTCAGCAGACGTTTGGCCTCACCCTCGTAATCTTTAAAATGCCGCAGCAGCATCTTGGGATTGGAATGCTCAAAGTTGAAAGCCGAAAAGGCCTTTTCGCTGGGGTGAAAGATGTCCCGGTAGGTAATGTTCTTTCCGCCGTAATGAAGGTCCCACACGCTGTTCACGCCCTGGATGACGGTCGCGATGCGCTCCAGACCAAAGGTGATCTCTCCGGAAACGGGCTTCAGTTCCAGCCCACCCGTAGTTTGGAAAAAGGTGAACTGGGTGATCTCGATGCCGTCCATCCAAACCTGCCAGCCCAAACCAGAAGCGCCCAAGGTGGGTGATTCCCAATCGTCTTCCACGAAACGGATATCGTGCTCATCCTGGCGGATGCCGATCTGTTCCAGGCATTCCAGGTAAAGCTCGACCATATTGTCCGGCGAGGGCTTGAGGATGATTTGGTATTGGTAGTAATGCTGCATCCGGTTGGGGTTTTCGCCATAGCGCCCGTCCTTGGGACGGCGGCAGGGGTCCACATAGGCCACGTGATAGGGCTCCGGGCCCAAGACGCGGAAGAAGGTGGCCGGGTTGAAGGTGCCCGCGCCCTTTTCCATATCGTAGGGTTGTTGGATGACACAACCCTGTCGGCTCCAAAAGTGGTCGAGGGTGAGAATGAGTTCTTGGAACGAAAGCGCCATAAAGGTCCTGTGGGGGAAAATTTGAAATGTAGTGAAAAAATAAGGGATTTATCGATGGACCGCAAGCTAAAAAGGGTGATTTGGTGCTTATTGTACAGAATTTTCACCGCCAAGACGCCAAGTTCGCCAAGGTAAACAAATTCCAAGGATGGATTTACCCAAAATGAATCAAGTTCTCATTTTTCGCTTTTCTAAGCAAGCTTGACAATGAAATAAGCTTTTAACATTCCTTGGAAGTTTTAACAAAATCAAAGATCGTGTTCGCCGTTGTCGTACTTGGCGAACTTAGCGTCTTGGCGGTGAAATAGTTTCTAAGCTATCGTAAAGAAATCGCCAAAAACACAAACTCCAGCATCACAACCCCGAAGAGCAGCAACCCTCCCACCATCGTCCAGGCCCATCCCTCGGTTTCGACCGCCGCCACCCGGGGTTTGATCTGGGGCCAAATCTTGACGACATCCCCCTTCATCGGCTGGGCGTGCCCGCCCCACTGGGGATAAATCGCGCGGACATTTTTAAACTTTTGATCGTCAACCAATACCGTCAGGTTGTAAAGCCCGGCCCTTTTGCAATTCACGCAGACCTTGGCCTCCACCACCTTGGCATCAACCCCGTCGAGGGTGGAAACCAGGGAGATCAGTGGATAACCGATCATGAGGACGGTGATGGCTAAAAAGAAAACAGCCAAAATCACGCCTAAGACCTTCATCAGGATGAGTCGCACCATCGATTTTTTGGTTTCCATAAGAGTCCTGGCACTTGATTTGGAAAAAGGCTAGAGGCCTATTCTATCGTTACCGGAGGTGGATGCCCATCGAAATGAGAACTCCCTGATTTTTCATGTTTTTAAAGATTTTTCAAACTTTAGGAGAGAAGCCCCCGCTCCTTCTTGAAACCTTTAATCGATTTTGTTATCGTTAAACGAGATGAATATCGATGGAGGTTTTATGAGCACCGTGACCGTTTCCCCAAAATTTCAGGTGGTGATTCCTGAATCAGTCCGCAAGAATTTAAACATCAAAGCTGGCCAGAAATTTGACGTTATCGAGTTTGAAGGGTGCGTCGAATTGGTGCCCATTAAGGATGTCCGGTCGCTCCGGGGCTCGCTCAAGGGCTTGGACACGAAAGTTCACCGCGAACAGGATGACCGCCTGTGAACGTTGTCGATTCTTCCGCTTGGCTGGAATATTTCACCGGCGGGCCGAACGCCGGCTTTTTCGCCCCCGCCATTGAGGATCAGAAACACCTGATCGTTCCTTCCATCTGCCTCTATGAGGTTTTTAAGTCGATCTTCCGGCAGGAAGGTAAAAAAGAAGCCTTGGAAAAAACCACCGCCATGCGTCAAGGTCACGTCATTGATTTAACGGCGTCTCTCTCTTTCAAAGCCGCTTCCCTCAGTTTAAAACACCGGCTGCCCATGGCCGACAGCATCATCCTGGCGACCGCCCAGTCTCACGGGGCGAAGATCTGGACCCAAGACGCAGACTTTCAAGGTCTGCCCGAAGTCCAATATCGGGGCACCCACTCCAAAAAATTTTCCAAATAAGAAGGTCGAACCATCTCTTTAGGAGGCCCTATGCGATTTGAAGTAGCCAACACTCCCCCGCGGACCATCTACAACCTCATCAACGGCCTGGTGGCGCCCCGGCCCATCGCCTGGGTCACCACTCTCAACCCTGACGGTTCGGTCAACGCCGCGCCCTTTAGTTCCTACAATTACCTCTGCATGAACCCGCCCATTCTGGGTTTCGGTGTGGCCGCCGGACCGGACGGAAATCGACCGGTCAAGGACACCGCCCGCAACATTGACCGCACGGGCGAATTCGTGGTTAATGTGGTCACCGAGGATTTGGGCGAAAAGATGAATATCACCGGGGTAGATTTCCCTCCCGGTGTCAGCGAGCTGGAAATGGCCGGCCTCACCGCCGAACCTTCCCAGGTGGTGAAGCCTCCCCGAATCAAGGAAGCCCACGCCGCCCTGGAATGCCGGCGCTATCAAATGATCAAACCGGGCCCGGGCGAGTCGCGCATTGTTTTAGGCAAGGTCGTGGCCATCTATGTGGAGGACCAGTTCATTGATCCCGCCGGGCCCTATGTTTTGGCGAAGGATCTGCACGCCCTCGGCCGCATGAACGGTTTAAGTTATTACGTTCACACCCGGGACGCTTTTTTAGAGATCAAGCGGATGAATTACGAGGAGTGGCGGTCGGCTGATCGCCCACAAGGCGATCGGCCTTCTTGACCGTGCCAATCGCATAGGGCGATTGGCCGTCCGGTTCTTCCCCCAAGCCCTTGCCTTGAGGCCACAGACCAGAAGGGCGTCTAGTTTTTTTCTTCTTAGCCGGCCCGCCCTTCGCCTATTTCTCTTTGGCGTTCGGTTGCCCCTTGCCTTTCTCGATCAAGTCCTTGAGGCTCCCTTGAACATAACCGCTCCAGGCCTTGGCGCAGATATCAAAACACTCATATGGGGGAACCAAACCCCGTTGAGTCAGGCGAATCTCGGTTTGTTGGCCCTTCGGGGAGATTTCAAAAATAACCTCATTGCCAATCCACTCGCTTTTGTCTTTCGTGAAGTTAAAGTCGTTGTCCAAAACCAGCCAAACGACTTTTTGGCCGGGAATAACTTCGGTCAGCCTCATTTTGCAGAAATGGACGTCTTTGTAACTGTACGAAAACTCATCCCCAAGCTTCTCGGTGCCTCCCTTAATATTTTCCGACCACCATCCCCGCACGTTGTTGATGGCCTTGAAGGCTTCTTCCGGCGTCCGGTCGACCGTAACGGCCACGGTAAAATTTTGGTCTTTCATCTTTTTCCGCCTTTCAGGGAATTTTCGCGCTGAAGTCTTTCCCATTTTTTAGTCCAGATCGTCGAGCGGGGCTTTACCGGTCGTCATCAAACTTCGCAAGCTGTTCTTAATGATAGAGCTCCACGCGCCGGAACAGGCGCCATAGCATTCAAAGTCCGGAACCAAGCCCTCGTGGGTGAATCGCACCTCGGTCCGGGGACCCTTTTTAGCGATTTCAAAAATAATTTTGGTGCCGTTCCACTCGTTTTTGTCTTTAACGAAATTGAGCGAGCTGTCTAAAACAAGCCAGACCACTTTTTTGCCGGGAATGATTTCGGCCACCTTCTGTTTGCTGTAATGGATTTTTTTGTAGCGATAGGTAAACTCATCCCCTAGTTTTTTAGTATTCCCCTTAAATTCCCCCGCCCACCATCCCCGGACATCATTGATGGCGTCAAAGGCTTCTTTCGGCGTCTTATCGACCGTAAAACGGGTCGTAAAATTTTTTGGCTTCATCGTTTTTTTCTTCAGTTTCGCAAGAATCCTCGACATGACTGACTCCTTTATTTTTAATTGGAAGCAGAAAACTTTTCCAGCATATCCAAACAACCATTCCAACCGTTCGTGTGGTCGGTCTTGTCCTTTTCGTTTCTCAAGCCCTCATGGGTCAAGGTGAAGTCGGTCACGGTGTCGGAAACCTTTTTGAAAATCAAGGTCACGGTTGTTTCGTAGTCGACGGCCCCATAGGGATGCCAGGTAAAGACCAATTTATTCGGGCGGTCAATGACTTTGTAATGCCCGTCAATGGGAATGATGTCCCCCTTGCTCGTCTTCATTTGCAAACGCCAGGCCCCCTCGACCCGCAAATCCGCCTCGGCCAGCGGGGTCGACATTTTCTCGCTGGAGTGAAACCATTTTTTCATCAACTCGGGCTTGGTCCAGGCGTCAAAAAGCCTTTCCGCCGAGGCGTTAATCGTCCGCCGCACCATCAAGACCGTGTTCTCCTGATTCATTTCTTTTCCTCCCCTGTTGGTTGGTCCCCGTTCGAGGCCATAAATTGTTCCAACTCATCCAACCGCGCGTTCCAGAACTGCCGGTGTTTCTCCAACCAATCCACCGCCTTTCCCATCGTTTGGGGCTTCATCGCCAGCCGAAAGACCCGTCCATCCGCCTCGTCGGTCTTGCGCTCAATCAACTGCCCCTTTTCCAAAACCTTCAGGTGTTTGGAGATCGCCGGAAGGCTCAAATGCGACTTCCCCGCCAACTCCCCCACCTTGGCTTCCCCTTTGGAAAGGGTCGCCAATATCTCCCGCCGGGTCGGGTCCGACAGGGCATAAAAGACGTGGTCTAACAAGGCCGTCGCGTTCTTTGATCGCATGGAAGACCTCCCTGGGTTGAGGTTACAAACCGAAACCCTAGCTTTGGGTATGCCGGTTCATATGAGAACCGGTACAGTTAAATATAGTTAACTATATAGATAACTATTAAATAAATGGCAAGCATTTTTTTAAAGAAAAATTTACAGGGCAGGATTAAAACCGCTCAAGGGAAAATAGAAAAACCAGAGATCGCAGTTTTCCTTTGGAAGCACTCTAAAAAATCATCCAAATCAACGAAACAGTCTAGGCGTCGTTCGCCACCTAGTTGTTTCCCATTTACCCGCCGCTCCCCACCAGGGAGCGGCAGTATGGTTCTTTCCCTCAAGGAAAGAACCAAGATTAGACGGTGCTAATCGCAATTGGCGATTAGTACGAAACCTAAGGCACCACGTTAATCACGACGGGCGCCGCGTTGCTGAAGTACCCCAGGCCGTCGCTCACCTCATAAGTAAAAGAATCCGTTCCCGTGAAATTGGCGTTGGGGGTGTAAGTCCCCGTCAGGTTCGAATTGAGGACCACGATCCCGTTGACGGGCTGGCTCACGATCACGGGGGTCAGGACCACCGGATTGACGTCCGTCGCCAGCAAACTAAAGTTCACCGGTGTGTTTTCGGCCGTGCTGATCGCTTGGCTGCTCGCGGCCGGAGGCGTCGGCATCACGTCCACCGTCTCGGTCGCCAAAGATATCCCGTTATATTGGTCGGCCACCTGAAAGACGAAGCTATCGGTTCCATAGAAACCGCTGTTGGGGGTATAGGTGACCACCAAAGTGTTGGTATTGATCGTCGCCGTTCCGTTCGTCGGCTGGGTCACAATAGAACCGAACAAGGGTTCCGAGATAGGGGTCGTCGCGCTCAGTCGAAGGAGATTGCTGGCGGAATTTTCATTCACATTGAAGGTCGCGCCATTGGCGATCGGGGCGATGTCGTTGACGATCAGGGTCGCGATCCCGAAGGAACTGTTCCCATAGACATCGCTCACCTGGTACGTGAAGGTGTCGGTTCCCACAAAACCGTAATCGGGAGTATAAGTCGCCTGCAAAACGGAATTAACGACGAGGTTCCCGTTAGCGGGCAGGTTGGCAATCATCGCGGTGAGGAGATTTCCCGCCGAATCCGTCGCCGGCAAAGCAAAAACCGTTTGGGAATCCTCCGAGAGTTGGATGGTAATGTTCCCGGCCACCGGCGAGGGCGCTTCCACATTCAGGGTCAATAGACCCTGGGCCGAGTTTCCAAAGGGGTCCGTGACCTGATAATCCAGGGTGACCGTACCCACGAAACCCGTGTTCGGTGTAAAGATAAGCTGCAGGGGGTTTGTGGGATCAAACTGCGCCGTCCCATTGGGGGAAGGATTCAGGATCGATCCGACCAGGGCATACCCCCCGGGGTTGGAAACGTAGTTGGCCAAGTTAATCACCACCTGGTTGTTTTCCGTGACAGCGATGACGGCGTTCCCGGCCACCGGCGGCACAATGGTGGCGGTCACCGTCGGCGACAGGGTGATGGTGGGCGTCGTGGTGATCGTCGGGGTGGTCGTCAAGGTATTGGTTTCGGTCATCGTCGGTGTTGGCGTCGGGGTCAAGGTCGGCGAGGCGGTCAGTGTCGCGGTGAAAGACGCCGTCGGCGTCATCGAAACCGTGGGCGTCCTCGTGATGGTAGCCGTCGGGGTTGCCGTCAACGTGTCAGTGAAAGTGGGCGTGCAGGTCGGCGAAGTACCCACAGCACAGCCGGAAATGGCGGTCAAGGTCGGCGTGGGTGTATTGTAATTCCAGGGGGTTAAGGGTCCCTTGTGCGAGGAACAGCCGACGAAGCTAAGCATCATCGGCAAAAACGCCGCCAACCCGACACGCCGGAACATGGGAAGCCTTTCGGTCGATCCCGACCGCGCTGGGCCTTGGAAAGATGAGTGATTATAGGACAACCTGTCAGAAAAGGTTCAAGAATGGGCGCGACAATAAAAAAGCCCCCCTGAAAATTCAGGAGGGCTTTTGTTTGTTCTTATTGGTCCATCCAAAGCTTCTCTCAGTGGTACTCCATCACTGTCATCTTGTCGCTGCTGCTGTTGCCGTCGCTATAGGCCACATAGGGATCCCCGCTTGTGTCGAAGGCCAACGAATTATAGGAAGTACTCCAAGCCGAAAAATGCGGGCTTCCCACCGTCACCCAGGCCGAACCGTTGTATTCCTGCACCATAGCCTGCGCCCCAGCCGAGACACTCGTATCTTCATAGGCTACATAGGGGTTGCTGTTGGCGGGGCTGAAGGCCAGAGAGGTATAGTAAGCGTCCGAACTGGCGAAGGCTTGGCCTCCCACTTCCGACCAAGCGCTTCCGTTCCACTTCATTAAAACCCCCGCGTAATTGCTGGCCAAGGTCATATAAGCCAAGTAGGGGTTCCCGCCGTTGAAGACCAGCGAGGTGAAATTAGCCACATGGGTTCCTGTTCCGCCAGCGCCGCCTTCCCCACCCACAAAACCCCATGCGCTGGAAGTATATTCAGCCAACGAAGCGCCACCGGTCCACCCATCCCCAAAGCCTATATAGGGATTGTTGCTGCTGTCGAATCCGATCGAATTGAAAATAGTCGTGCCGGGGCAGTAAGAACCGCCCACCGTCACCCAGTTACCGCCGCTGTATTCCATCAGATAACTTTCGGCATCCGTCTGACCTCCATAAGCCACATAGAGATTGCCGTTGCCGTCAAGGCCGACCGACGTCGAGGAGGCTACCCCGCCAAATTCCCCTCCGACCAGCGACCAAGCGCCGCCCGTATATTCCTGCACCGCGACTTTGTTGTTGACGCCGTCCGCATAGGCTACATAGAGGTTGTTGTTGTAAAAAGCCGCGCTGAAATTATAGGCCCCCGCGGAGGTGAATTCCGCTCCGCCCAGCGTGATCCAGGCCCCTCCCGTATATTCCTGCACGATTCCTTTATTGCTGTTCGTGTCTTCGTACACCACATAGGGAATGTTGTTATTGATCAGAAGCGAGCTGTAGGCCGCCGGGGGTCCGAAAGCCGCCGTCCCCACGACCTGCCACGAGGGGCCGGTCACAGTCGTCGTCACGGTCACCGTCGGGGTGGCCGTTATCGTGCTGGTCAAGGTCACGGTAGGCGTCAGGGTCGGCGATAAAGTTACGGTCGGCGTCAACGAAATCGTCGGGGTGGATGTCGCCGTGGCCGTCAGCGTCGCAGTCGGCGATAGGGTCGCTGTCGGGGTCGAAGTCACGGTGATCGTCGAGGTCACCGTCGGCGTGACGGTTTGGGTTTTGGTCACGGTAATCGTCGGGCTATTCGTAAAAGTAAAGGTGGCCGTGGGCGAACCCGGCGTCGCCGTATCGGTGGGCGCGGAAGGATTGGGTGTCATGGGTGGATGACTGCCACAGCCTAGGTAAAACATACTCGGAACCAGAATCCCCATCCCCAAAACGATCCACGATAACTGTTTCCGCATAACCCCGCCTCCCACCCCAAGATGTAAGACGGGCCAGACTCTAACGGGTTCAAACCGGATTAGAAAGATGGAGGGGGCGAGTTTTTAGTTAAACGCAAACCAATTTTGCCGGAAAAAATATTTAAGTTGAAAACCAATTCCCAGGGCCACCCGTTCACTCTTGAATTTCCAAGGCGCGAAGTTTTTCCCAATCGTCTTCCATGGAGAGTTTGCCACGTAGAGCCCTTAAAGGTTCCAAATCGTTTTGGCGAGTCTTCAACCCCAATTTGGCCTTGGTTTCAGACGCGCTTAAAACTTTACCCTTTTCAATATCACGCAGGCTTTCCGCCACTGCCCGCATGAAGGCAATCTCTTCCGTTAATTTCTCGAGCTTTCCGGTTGATCTTCCAAAAGGGGATTTCTTAACTTTGGAATCATTTTTTATCTTTTTCATTTCCACCCCACTTGGATGCCCTCAAAAATGAAAACCTGGATTCACTGAAACGCTAGGGCGCGAACATTTCGGCGAGCAGCCGCAGGACCCTTTCCGAGGTCGTATCGCTGATTTTACCCAGCTTCTTCACCAGCCTCGTTTTATCAACCGTACGAATCTGGTCCAAAACGACCTGGCCTTGTTTCCCCTGAAATTCCAGCGGAATGCGGGTGGGATAATTTTTTCCCTGGCTGGTCATGGGGGCGACGATCACCGTGCGGATATACCGGTTCATGTCATCCGGCGAGATCACCAGGCAGGGCCTGGTTTTTTTAATCTCGCTTCCTTCCGTCGGGTCCAGGCGGACCAAATGCACCTCAAATCGGGAAATTACCATTTCCACTCCTTGCGGGTCCATTGGGTGGCGGGGCCTCCTTCATCCAAAAGCGCGTCATCGCCATATTCGGCCATTTTTTCAAAAGCCGCCGCCCATCCGTGGCGGGGCCCGCCCACGGGACGCACCACCAGTTGGCCGGGCTGGGCTTCCAGCTCCACCTCATCCTCCAATTGACACTGTTTCAAGAGAGGCTGGGGAATGCGAATGCCTTTGGAATTTCCGATTTGAATGATTTGAGCCTTCATGTCAATTCTCCTATTTTAAAAAACGAATTAATTGAAATTGATATAGTCCCAGGTTCCATATATTCCTGATAGTCCCATGGGACATGCCGATTCTTCTAAATGTAATTACTTCGTAATTACATTACCAAATACCCATTTCTTCGTCAACAGGCCCCGGATTTTCAGGCTGTATTTCTCGTCGGAATGGTTGTGTCTTTGGCCCTCTAGTTGTTTTCCATTTACCCACCGCTCCCCACCAGGGAGCGGTGAAGCCTGGTAATGCCAACTGAAAAAAACAGTTGGTACGAGAAAACAACTACGACTTGAGAGTGCTAATCGCAAATGGCGATTAGCGCGAAGAGGTTAAGACACCACCCGTTCGGGAACGGTGGTGTCTTTAGCCGCCACGTAATGCACGATCAGGGCGGAGATGACGCCAAGTTGTTTCTCTCAAAGAAACAACTACGATTTGGCGGCGCTAATCGCAAATGGCGATTGGCCGTCTATTTGTTTTCCTCAAGAAAACAAATATTTTTTGACTGTGCTAATTGCCATTTGCAATTAGCACAAAGCCCGAGAGGATGCAAAGCAGGGCCAGAAAAAGAATCAACCCGTTCCTTTTTCCCGTAAATTCCCTACTGTTTTTCGGAATCGGTAAAGATATATTTCCCTGTTTTTTTTGAGCCGATTCTTTTGATCAGTCCGGCCTTGATCAAGGGATTGATTAATTTCATCGCTCCCTGCTTCGTCATGTCCAAGGCCTTCCATATTTCCTGGGGCGAAAGGCTCTGTTGGTCGCGCAGCATCCCCAGGAGCCTTTCTTGTTTCGGATTCAGGACGATTTTCCCCTCCCCCCTTTCCCCCTTGAGCCGCTGGATTCTTCCCCAAACCCTTTCCAGGGTCAGGTGCAAAGCTTCGGCGTTATATTCCAACCAACCCGTCAGGTCATCCCCTTCTCTTTGAACTAAGGCCAGGTTCTGGTAATACAGGGGCCGCTTTTCCCAAAAAACCTCGTCCACGGAAAAGATATGGTGGGTGTCGAATCCCCGGCGGTAAAGCTCCCAAAGGGCCAGCATCCTTCCCGTCCGGCCGTTGCCGTCCCCAAAGGGATGGATCGCCTCAAAGCGGTAATGAAGAACGGCCGAAGTGATGACCGGAGACCAGGCCTTGGACTTCTGGTTCCACCATTCCAAAAGCTCCCGCATCAGTCCGCTGACCTGGGCCGCGGGGGGCGGAACATGATGGCCGACCCTGACCTGAAAGGTCCGGTACCGGCTTGTTCCCCGCCCACCAGGCGGGGACAAACGCTTGCCGGTGCCAACCGATACAAACGGTTGGTATTGACCCGCCTCCCCCTGATCCATGACATTGGACGAAAGGAGTGAATGCAGTTCAAAAAGATCCTCGTGGGTGATCAGCTTTTTTTTCACGTGCTTTTCGATATAGCGCAGACCCGCGAAATAATTCAGGATTTCCCGGGTGGCGCGCTCGGTGGAAGAGGAAAGGCTTTTGCCTTCCTCCAACAGGCGGACCTCCGCCAGGGTGAGGGGGTTGCCCTCAATCGCGGTAGAACTGTGCCCGCTCCGGGCCCGGGCGTCTTTTTGAAGCGCGGGAATCCACGGAACCTGGATGGTGGCGGCCAGGATTTTTTCACGAAAGGAGGCGATTTCCTCGAGAAGATTCAGCAGATGGGGGGTGACGGTAAAAAGGGGTTCATAAGCCATAAAAGCAGTTTAATTATTAGACAACCATAAGTCAACTTTTTAGACTACTATAAGTCCACTAATTCGACAACTCCTCACTTCTAACTCGTCTGTTTGTTTCCATCCAGGAAACAAAAATGCTTCGACGGTACTCAACGCCATATAGCGGTGAGTGCCTAACCCCTAACTTATCTGTTTGGTTGGCGTTCCAAATACTGATGCCTAAATTCAAAATCCAGATGAAAAAAATCATAAAAAGCTCCTTTTATAAGGTTCATTTAAAACAGGGAAATTATAAAACCACGGCCCTTTCGGGTCGCCAAGAATCATGAGGAATAAATTGGATTCATCCGGTTAGGACAATTTTTCGCTTGAAATCCAATCTATCATTTGTTAGGTTTATAGTCATGTCATCGACAGAGATTAAAAGTCTCCGTAAAAGGCTGAATCTAACCCAGGAACAATTCGCTCAATTGTTTGGGTTACATTCGATAACCGTAATTCGTTGGGAGAATGGGGATGCTGAACCTTCGGATTATCAGAAAGCCTTGATGGATACTTTTGAAAAATCTGCCGAAGTGAAAGAAGTTAGAGAAACTATCGGGAAAGTTTTAATTGGCGCAGGCATCATTGCTGCTCTTTTACTTCTTCTCGGAAAGGCGGTTACAAAAAAATGAAAAAAGGCACTTTAACGGTTTTGACAATGATCGGTGTAATTGCCACAGCTTTTTTCGCTTTTAAGTCATTCGTATCTGAGCGTCAGGTTAAAACTTTAGCCCGCAATAACAATGATTTGAGAAACGAAAATAATAACGTTACCCGGCAAAATGATTCTCTAAGACAACAAAATTCTATAGTTGTTCAAGAAAATCAAGAGTTAAAAACCCACATTGCCAAACTGACTAATCCCTCAGAACCTCCGACTCAAACAGTATAAATTACTTCGCTCATAAAGAAAGCAATGTTACAAACCGTTTCTAAAGCTCTGAAATAATAGAGTTATTTAGGCATAACAAAAAATGGAGAAAAAATGTCGGAATTTTGGGGACAATTTTCCGGAGTTGTGATCGGCAGCTTATTTACGCTCGCGGGAATATGGCTAACTAATTACTTTTCCGAAAGAAAAGCAAAGAAGTTAAGAAAAATTGAGATTCTAGAATCTTTCAGCCAAATAGTAGTTAAATATGCATATCTCTTAAGCCTCGTGACAATGGCCGAGGATGAAAGAAAGTATTGTAGCGCCGTTTTAAATTTAATATTTGACCCATCAGAACCCAAAACAGCTTCTATCAAAAAAATTTTTCATGACGAATTCCCAAGATGGATAAGTGTGTTACTTGATGCCGCTGAAAAAACAGCAGAGGTTAAAAGCGATATAAACAAACAGTATACGTCTTACAAAATTTATTTCGGAAAAGACGAAAAATTAAAAGAACTTTTGAATGATTTTTTATCAGCATCGATAGTAACAAATTTAAGCCTTTATCCACAAAATAATGACCAAGTAAAAATCGTCGAGCTACATACCAATAATCAAAAATTAATCCTCGAAAATATAAGAACTATTTTGGAGCCAAAAAGAAAAGCGATCGTTGATTATTTAGATGAGAAAATTAACTTTCTAATTTGATCGACATAATCGAACACAAAATCAAAACACCCGGTAATAAAGCGGGTCGAAAACGAGCCCTTGATCTACCTAAACTTTTACATCACTTATAATCCTCGATTGCTTCTTCCGCTGCCTTTTGAGTTGAAAACGACTCATTTTCATAACTTAATTCCATCCTACTCTTAAAAAATCTCTCAGTATCCTTATCCATAAAATAAACATAACAGCCTTTAAGGCCTCTCGACAAAAGAACCCTGTATGTGTTTTTAACCAAATCCACAAATTTATCTTTCGAACGTTTCACCATAGTATCTGCGTTATTTTCCTTATGCCCTTCCCATGATTGGTTATCAAAGTTGTAAATTAAATCCTTCCCAAAGATGACACCTACATAATCGAACTCAAATCCTTGGGCAGTGTAGACACAACCGATCTGGTTGATTCCATTGGGATCATGAGCCCATAGCGAAGCCTTTGGTATTCCGGGAGCTAATTTTTTCGCCTCTGGCCTAGCATCCCAAGGGCGTTTGTAATCACCAATAACTACATCATCCTGAAGTGTTCCATCAGGATTTGCATTCGACCATTTCCAACAAAACCCCGCCGTCACTCGACCGGTAACACCCTCATTCACTTTTTCTCGAATGGCCGTCTCCAAAGCTTCCGGGCTATCAAAAACCTTAAAATCAAACTCTTCTTTTCCAGAATTCCAAATCACATTAGCAGTTCTTTTAATTCCCAAAGTATTGTTTATCCAATTTACAAAACCATCCGAACCACTACATCTAAACTGAGCTTCCAATTCATATTCATGAATGGAACACCCTTGTTTCAAAGCGGTTTCTTTCAAATATTTCGTCGAGCCTATTTCTCCAGGGCGAACCACTTGATCATCATCTAGAAAAAACACGCAAAGTTTTCCCGCTTTCAGCAATTCTTCAACTTGCGGAAGATTTGACCTATTTTCTTTCTTTGTAAACCGGCTATTACTAGTCTCTCTTATTCGATGTGCTTCATCACATATCAAAACATCCACTTCATGACGCTCGGCCTTGGCAAAACTATTGAAGTATTTGAATTGCGCAGAACCCTTCGTTCCAATGATTTTTCGAAGCGTTTCAGTAAACGCCCTGGACCCAGTTACATAATGGGTATTGAATTCTTTCGCCAACAATTCGGCCATTAGGTTAATTGCGATGACGGATTTCCCAGTTCCCGGCCCACCTTTAATAATCACAATGGATTTCTTTTTATTACCCAAAGCTTGTTTGGCGCTAGTCAGAACTCTGTCGAAAACAACTAGTTGCTCATCCAACAAAACGTATTCAGATTTCCCCTTAATTACCCCGGCCACATGACTCATTAATTTTTTGCTAGGCCGATATTTGCTTTTTTCAACCTTCTCCAAAACATCCAAGCCTTTTCCTTTTTCCAATTTGGAAATCAAATACTCCTCTAAACTCGGCACATCATCTTTAGTGAATAACGGATTTTCTTTTAATAATCTCTCAAACTTTTCAAAGAAAATGACATCGGTTTTGTTTTTTGGATAATTATGCAGATAGGCGCAAGCACTTAGTTCTATTGGCGCGTCACCTTCGTAAAAAGCTGTATGGGAATCTTGTAAGTACATCTTGTACTGGGCAACTTGGGCCGATGGATGAAGCACTTCCCTTTCCGCTCCTCCAACCCATGTCATAACTTCATTTTCGCAATCGGAATCTTTACACTTTTCCCATTGTTTCAACTCAATAATGACTGCGTTATCGACACCTCTTTTGTCTTTACCGGTGACCATGCAATCTAAACGTTTGGAGCTTAAAGGAAGTTGATACTCCAAAAGAACACCGTGATCCAATAACTTGGACTCATTGAAAACTGATGAAACTGCCATAAGAGAATGTCGCCATGAGTTGATTTCATTCAAAGAGGGGTTGTAACGGAAATATTCGAAAAATGCTTCTTTAAGTTTGTCGGCGATTTGATTCCGGGTCGAATCCTGAATGAATTGGGCCGAGGTTCCGGAATAAAGTCTCATAGATCCGTGTACTTCTTATTACTGCCTTTAGCTTTATGAATCGGATACTTTTTTTGATTCTGAACATTCTTTCGTTTTAAGGCCGTGGTTATGTCGATGTCGTACATTTGAGCAAAACGCAAAATCATGAAGAGCGTATCGGCCACTTCATTCTCAACTTCCAATCTTTTCGCAGGATTTTCTAAGTATTTACGGGCTTCCGATTCGGTTTTAAACCGGAAATGATCCAAAAGCTCAGCGGCTTCGATAATGATTCCAACAGAAAGATCCTTTGGACCGTGGAATTGATCCCAATCCCGGTCTTCACAAAACTTTTGAACAAGTTCCTTTAGTTGGGCAATGGTAATTTTTTGATCTTCCATAAATTCATTTAACCTCAAGAAACTTTCAGAAATATTTCCTTACGATGATAGTCGAGATAGTGTTTTTGGCCTGCAGTAAAAGAACCGGCACCATATTTTTCTTCAACCGGTACGCCCATTTTCTTCAGCGACATCTTATCCGCCCTGGGGGAAACCAATAATTCACCATTGTTTTCAAATGAAATAAAACCGCCATCGAACAAATGGTCTATAGACGGCGTTAATAGCAAACCGTTTTCCCCATCTAACCTTTCACGGTTTTCTCCGTCCCGCCAAGGTTTTATGTGGCTCGCTATTAAGTGGATGGAATTATCGACTTTAGTAATACGACATTGTCTTTCGATGAGCTTCACTCGTTCTTTGAAAAGGCCTTGGCCTCTTCGTGCATTTACCAAACTTACTCTTTCAGTATTTTGAATGTCATCCCGATCTTTAATTTGTTTTTCAATGTGGTCTTCCCACTCAATCACGTCGGGTTTCTTCTCGACTATTGTTTCTCCAATTATCAATCCAACGTTCTCCTTCAACACCTTTTGCATCTGACTATCCATTAGACTAACGAGCGCATCAGCCAAATCCTGCGGTACCGAAGTTAAATAAACGCTTTGAATTCCATTACCGTTTTCTTGAAGTGGAGAATAGCGTTCAGGAAGAAATTGCCTCAAAAAGTCAATTTTGTCTTTAGGACGAATCGGATTCGGTAATTCCTGATAAGCCACATCCACTTTCCAACCAATTTCATTCCAGTTTTTGCCGGCACCCCCAAATTCAGAAGGCTTAGGGCATTCATAGGCGTAGGATTTGGCAAAGCCAATAGCTTTAATTTTGGTGTCGATGAAAGAAAAAATCATGTCACCTGGGGCGACTTCTCTCATGAATTCATAGAAGGGATTGCGTGCACCATCCGCACGATGTTTGGGAGACCACAGATATTGGCCCTTAACCTCATGCTGGTAAGTTTGATTTTGATTAACCCACCAAAACCGCTGTTCCAATGATTGGCTCTTAAACTAGGGATGGCAAGGATTCTAACCCGTCAAAAGATAATCTTGGAGCCAATTCGGGGTTAAGGCACGACCAACTTAACGGATTCGTCTGGTTCGGCAGGCTAACCACAGGTCCATTCGGTCGCTCAGGGCAGGCCCCTCGACAAGCTCGGGGCAGGCAAAAAAAGCCACTTCCCTTAGGAAATGGCTTTGGCGAACAGATAATTAAACCGTCTTTTCTCACTCAATTCAATTCTTCCCCCGGTTTCCTCCCGAAATCCTCTGGCCGGAAGGCCTTCATCGACAGCTTCTCAAAGTTGGGGGACTTCCCACGTCTCACGGGCCAAACGCAGCGGTAATCTTCCGGCGGTTTTCCGGCCTCGATCCATTCCACGAAGTTCCCCACATCCGTAGTGTTCATTTGGTCGGCGATGATCTTTTTCACGGCCCTCTCCACCAGATCCAGCGTCGTGGCCGGGCTCAAGTTCAAACCCCTCAATTTCAGAAGCGAAATGGCCATCCAATCGTCGAACTTAAAAGGCCGGGGGTCGTTCGGGCTCGGCTTGGCGTCCAAAACGCTTTGGCGGATCATGGCCTTGGCGGCGGGGGTGAGGAGATCCAAAAACGCCACGCAGGCGTCCTCCATGCCCGGGCACAACCCATAAGTCAGGGCCACTTGTTTCAGCGGCTTGCCCGTAAGCCGCGCCTCGTCCCGCGCCCGCTCATAAAGATCAATCCAAACGCGTTTCACCGTTTCTCCTTTTACACTTTTGGTTTTAGCCTTTGATCGGGTGAACCTGAGCCTCTTTTAATTTTCCGGTCTTCATTTCTTTGACCCGATCCATTATTTCCTTGTGTTCTTTGGGAGTTGGTTTCGCCAAGCGAAGCGGTTGGGTTAAATCCACCGGCTTCAAAAGATCCGTCACTTCCAATTTGAGTGCCTTAGACACTTTCTCGAGCAAATCAAGGGAAGGGCTAAAATGGGTCGTGATATCTTCCAAATATTGAATGGAACGGCGGGAAACTCCCGATTTTTCAGCAAGCTCGGTTTGGGAAATCCCCAACTTCCCCCGGCGGTCCAGGGTGTTCCAGGCGATACAGGTTCGGGGGCCGGGACGTTTCAAAGCGGAATAAGCTTCCGGTTTTTTCTTTTTCAATAAGCGCATGTGGACCCGTTCGCTGATAAATCCTTCCAATTTTTCTTTTCGATTGATGGTTTTCATCTATTCCTCCTCCATCGCTTTTATCTTCATGACGTAGTCCCTGACAACCTTTTGTTCTTTTTCTCTTTTTTCACCGGCTCTGACCAAATGTCCGGAAAGGACATAAAGCGTGTCGAGCTTTAAGGAAAGAAAGTACTCAATCACGAACACCTTTCCACCCAGTTTCATGACCCTTCGGAAATAACCCTGAGGTTCTTAAAACCCAATATTTCTTTTCGTTGCAGAAGATAAGCCTCAAAGCCAGGACCGATCAAATGGATTTCGGCAAACTCCCTAAAAATGGATGAAACTTCCACTTCCATTTCCGCCTCCCATTATGCGCAATATATTGCGCTTTTTCAACAGTCAAAAATTCACGGCACATACCGACCTTCATTCACAGAATGATTCGAGGTCGGCATTGTACCGATCTCTTTAGGTCCATTATTTATTGTTGATCGGTACATCTAGTTCGATCGGGAGCAGGTTCGGGTGGAATTGCTTGGAATGCAGGCGGTTCTCTTTCTCCACCTCCCTGTCCCAATCGTTCGGAACGGCCACCTCGAGTACATGGCTTCCCGAATCAAGCGCCTGTAATTCGGCTTCCAATCCCTCGGGAGTCTTGTGGACCTCGTCATTGACCGACCAGATATGGTCCCCCAGCCGGAATTGGGCCTTTTCGGCGGGACTGCCGGCCCAAAGGGCGGTAATCTTTCCCTCATCCCCCAGCACCATTCCCTGATTCAGATAAGGCATGCCCGTCACGGGCACATATTTGCCCTGGGCGATCTTGATGAAATATTCCAAAGCCGAAACCCAATGGCGGAGGTTATTGGCGGTATTGCATTGAACGATGAGGGGTTGGTTTAAATTCGTGGCGGTGACGACGATTTGGTAAATCACTTTACCAATTCCTGATTCGGGAATTGGCACACTCAAATCGTGTCCCTCGGCTTGGGACCTCGGGACAGAGGCCAACTCATTACAGTAGATTGATTGCACGTCCTCGAAATAAAAACCAATCTTCGATCCGTCGCCCAAGAGTCCGCCTAAGGGCAATCCTCCTTCGGTGGCAATCACCACGCCAGTGGCGGAGGGGGTAATCGAAGTTATCTTTTGCCCGCTCTGCCCCACCCGCAAACTATACTCGCTTTCCACGGCAAGGTCCCCGAGACGGTTGACGGCCATCAAAGGGTTGATGGTGGGGTCAGGAGTAACCGGACAGGACTTGATGACGACGTTAAAAGGAAAGGATGCGATGACGCTTTTCAAAAGCGCGAGGTCGGTTGAATCTCCGTTAAAGGCTTCGGAACCCTGGGCGTCCATTGAAGTGTTTATATTTTCTTCTGGGCTATCCGGCTGACTTTTAACCACCGCAACCTTGGCTTTCTTAGGTTCAGAGGTTTTAGAAACCGCGACGGGTGGTTGAGTTGGAATAGGTGTCGGAGCATTTACAACCGGCTTTGGAAAAAGGGTTGGCAACTTCAAATCATCCGACCACATTCTTCCATAGAACCAAAGCGCTACCAAAAGCCCGATCAGGGGCCAGGTTTGTTTGGGCTTGTGGAAGATGGCCTGTATAAGACCGATGATCACGAAAACCGCTATGATCCCGCCCACGATCCGATTGTGTTTGGCGTAATCCCAGGCTATCGCCGGAAACACCACCAACCCTTCATGGGCCAGCCAACGGAAGGGATATTCCACCCAGGGTTTGAGCGGCGGGGCCAGGCTAAGTAACGCGTCCAATAAAACGAACTGGCAAAAGACATAGACACCCCAATGGGCCAAGGCTTGGAGGGGTTTGGGGCTGGACGAGCCCGAAGACCCGGAATGATGCCCCGAACTCCGTGAACTGGAGGAATGGGACGAGTGGGGCACCATGAAATGGGCAACCTCCTTCATGGCGTGATGTTCCCATTTCAACACCTCCCGCAAACCCTTCAAGAGGCCGTGTTTCCAGACCCACTTCGCCGGTACCCATGTCCAATGGGCCAAAAGAAGCAGCCAGTCCTCCCGGGTGATCTTTTCACCTTTCTTGATCTTGGCCCGGATGGCCTGAAAGGGTGATATGCCGACCATGGCTTCGAGGATAAGGGAGGGTTTACTATCTTTCTCGTCTGTCGCCCCACCCCCATGCTTCGGGCTGGGTTCGGCAGTCGGGGGCGTCTCTGGCACCAGCTGATGAGAATGAATTGGACGGGCCGGAGGCATCCGCGCCTCCTGAGACAAATTCGGGGTTTCTACCGGCTTGGGATGGGTTTCAGAACCTACCCCTTTCGATCGAGACTTTCGCGCTTTCTCCCCAAGCTGAAATTCCGCCAAAGCTTTGCCCGAATTAACCCAGGCCACGACCTCGTTGGTTTGGCCGGCGGTATAATGGCCGGATAACATGATTGGCAATACCTTTTCCACCAGGGCCTGGGCTTTGGTTAATTCCCGGTCTTTGGTCAAAAGTCGGGTAAGCCGATAGCCTGCCGCTTCTTTCAACCGCCAAACCTTATCCCCCGGGGTGCTTTGGCCTTTATTACCCTTAACAGAATTAAATAATTTAACTTCTTGTCGCGTATTTTGTTCAATTAACCCTCTGGAAGCAGGAGTAAGCAACTGCATGATCGATAATGCCCGACTTACCCAGGCTTCCGACCACCCCAACCGGTCGGCCAATTCAACTTGTCTTAAATTGGGATACTCGATAGTCAGGTTCTCGACGGCGGCATACTCTCCCAGCCAATAGGGCTTGTCATCCCGGTTAGAAGCGATAGCCTGGATTTTGGCCTCTTCGAGGTCAAAGTCCAGGCTATCGGCTTCAATATGGGTCCGACCCAACCGACGGTGGGCCTCCATTCGCCTTTGGCCCGCGATGATCAACCAGGGAGCCTGGCCGGTGCCTTTCCAAACCCAAATCCGGGGTACAATGCTTCCCTTTTTGAGGAAGGCCACCAGGTTCAGCATTTCGGCCTCATCGATAAACTTTCGGGGGTTCCACTCCGGGACGATCAAATCCGCTATGGGGATCATCCGTATATCTGGAACTTTCGGCTGCTCTGGTTGGTTTTCCATCATTGGCCTCCTAGTCGATGCTTTGAACCGGTCGCCAATTGCGGCCGGATGGTTGTTTGAAGTCGCAAATTGCGACCTCAAAAGATGTCATCCTTTAGCTCTGTAAACGGCCTTCTTTTCCTCGGCCGTAAACCCAATCCGGCGTTTCGGTTTTTCGGGCGGTTTCATGAGTTGCCGGATGGCTTCAAAGACTTCCTGGATTTGGGTGTCCTGATGTCCCACTTTCTTTTCCAAGGCTTCCAACTTTCGGGCCATATTTTTGTGGACGGCCAGAGCCTCCCGAAGTCTCACAAAAGCCCGCACGACGAAAACCCCCATCCGAATGGCTTGTTTGCTGTTGAGAATATTGGCGGCTTGGATGGCCCCGTGTTTGGTAAAGGCGTATGGGTTATATCGCCTTCCTCCTCTTCCTAGGTTTGAGGTCACAATTTGTGACCTCAAACGCACGACCTCTTGATCAATCAATTGAAATGCGAAATCCGGCGGAAATCGGTCGGCATTTCTTTTGACAGCTTGATTCAAAACTTTTGTGGGAACCCCATAGATGCGGGCCAAATCGGAATCCAAAATAATTTTCTGACCGCGCAAAATAATAATCATATTTTCAACAGGGTGACCGGAATACAACTCAGAATCCTCTGACATAAAAACCTCCGGAACGAGAGTCTGATATCACGATTCGTGATATCAAAAAGGGTTCGTTTAAGGTCACAAATTGTGACTTTAAAAATGTAGTTGGTTTTAATGCGGGAATTTTGCCAAAGGGAAAAATGAAAGTCAAAAATTTTTTAACCATAGATGAACTTAGATAAGGCCGGAGGGATCGAGCTTAAAATAAATTGTTGCTTTCTTGTCCCCTTTGGGCCGGGCGGCTAAAGAACCCGGGGGGATTGGAGCGTGGGGGTTATCGATAGACTTCCCGGCGGTTTCCGATTTTGAAGATCATGACGGATTTTTCGGTGTCATCAATGGTATAGAGAATCCGCCAATCGCCCTGGCGGACGCGGTAGCGCTCCCCACCCTCCATTTTTTCGCAGCCATGGGGCCGGGGCTGACCCTGGAGGTTTTTAATTTTTTCCACGACGCGGGCCATATCACGGGCAGGGAGGGAGCGGAGTTCTTTTTCCGCGCTTCTTTTCAGGAAAACCTTATAGGTGGCCGTCACGCTTCAGGTCTTTCAGGACGGATTCCAAATTCCGGGCGGGCTCTTTAGTCCTTTTATCAAAGGCCTCATAATCGAGAGCGTCTTCCCGAAGGGATTGGCGAAGGGCCTCATTGACGAGATAGGAAAGACTTTTTTCGGTGTGGGCGGCCTTGATCTTAGCGGCTTTTAAAAGTTTTTGATCCAAATAAAGAGTGGCTTTTGAGTTCATGGGTTCACCTCTGGGGTCAACTTAGCAAAATGACGCTTTGACGTCAAGACGTCATAACGTTCGCTTCAGCCGAACAAGAGCTTAAAAACAAAAAAGCCTGGGAATTACATACTTGAGTCCCTTGCGAAATGAAGAAACGCAGTTGGGTGTCATTGCGAGGAGCGTCGTTCCTTGGTTTTAGCGACGAAGCAACCTCAGTTCATGGGTGTTTAATACGCCTTTGACGTTCGTTTGAAAAACAAATGGAAGTTTATTTTAAACTGAGGTTGCCATACCAACCTTCGTTTAAAAATGTCTATTGAGGTCGGCATAGTCCCGATTTCCTTGAATGTTTATATCGACAATCGGGACACGTCATTAACGCCCACCTAGCCCCATTCTTCCAATGATTTTTTAAAAGGAGAATGGGATAACTCCCACATTCCATTTATAACTTACTGGAGATGTGGGGATCGGTGGGCATTCCTCGCAATGACAGATTGATTCATTTCATGGGAAATTTTTATAAAGGGACTTAAGTATATAATTCCCAAAAGCCTTCCCCCATTCGGGAGAAGGCTTAGGGCAGCGGGCCCTTCGAGAGCCTCAGGGCAGGGCAGCCCGCGGTGAGCGACCGACACCTGTTTTGAGCCCGCAAGGCGAAAAACATGGTTTGGTTGTGCCAACTGCTTAAAGCAGTTGGCTGCGAGTCGAACCCGTTCCGTATCGTTTTAAACGGCTTTCGCCAAAAACGGCTTTTTCTTGTGGTGGATTTTCCGGGCCAGGGACAAGTCATAATTCATCTGCAAATTCAGCCATAAATCCGGCGTCGTCCTCAAAACATCGGCTAAAGACAGCGCCGCTTCCGGGGTAATCCCCCTCCGCCCGTGGATAATTTCATTCACCTTCGCGTGGGACCAGCCCAGGTGGGAAGCGAAAGAATTCTGTGAAACGCCCATGGGTTTCAAAAACTCTTCGTTTAAAATTTCGCCCGGATGGGTCGCCGTCCGTGATTTCGGTAACATGGCTTTCTCCTTCAATGATAATCCACAATTTGAACTTCTTCCGCGCGGCTTTCCGTCCAACGAAAAACAACACGCCATTGGTCGTTCACGCGGACACTGTAAAAACCACGCCAATCCCCCTTTAAAGCTTCCAAATGATTCCCCGGGGGAACCCGAAGATCATTGATATTGCCGGCGGCATTGAGAAAGTCCAATAAACGTTTGGCTTTTGGATGCAATTCCAAAGGAAGGCGGCGGGAGGCTTTCGAACTGATTCCATCAAAAATATCCCGCGTTAATTTATCCGCGATGGAACGGATCATAAAACGATTATATCGTTATCCGATATAGTTGTCAAATAACAAAAGAGCCTTCTCCCTTTCGGGAGAAGGCTCTTAAAAAAAATTCAGTTTTTAAAAAGCATTAGAAACTAACGTTCACTCCACCACTCACGCTCTGTTCGGTGTAATTGGTCATCCCCACCTTGCCCTGGTACGAAGCGTAGACATTCAGACCCTTGTCAAACCGGGCGTTCAGCCCCGCTCCCAAGACCGCCGCGTCGGTGCCCGTGTTGGAGCCCTTCACGGTGAAGTAGCCGCCTGATCCGAAATTGGCCGTCAGGCTGTCTTCGTTGCCTTCATAGATATGCTCCCAAGCCGCGCTGACCTTGGGTGACAAGACGATTCCACCCACGGTCCAATCCCGGCTGAAGCCCGCTCCCAGGTCAGTGCTCAAGTAACTCTGGCCCTGGCTGGGATAGGTCAAGGGCGACGACGAACCGCTTTCCGTAAATCCGTTCACATTGACCCGGGTATATTGGCCCGACAGGAAGGGGCTGATGTTCAACAAATCCGTGTTCAGGTCGTAAGCCGCGCTGAGTTCGCCCGAATATTCCTGGCCCGTCGTGTTGCCCGTGGCCGTTCCGCCGAAACCCGTTCGCTGCGTTCCGTAGGTATCCAAGCCGCCGTCAACCATGGCGTTCAAGTGAATCCGATCCCTGTTCCAGCCGGCGTAAAGGCCCAACTGGCCGCCGGACAAATTCACCGTGCCGGTGGATTGGCTGCTGCCCGATTGCTCGTCGCCGATCATCAAGCCCGCCGTCAAGTCCGCGCCCAGACGGTAATCCAACCCCGCCATGGTGCCGCCGGTGGAATATTGGTATCCGGCCCCGTTGCCGTCGGACGTCACCGTGCCGAAGTCGCCCATGCCCACGATAAAGCCGCCCCAGCGCTCAGGCTGGACGCTTTGGGCGATTTGGGATTCCTCTTCCGCCGGCAGATTGCCCGCGAACATCACGCCCTGGCCGTTCCAGGCCGTGTCCCGGGAATCGGTCGAATCGTTCGATCCGAACTGGGAAAGCCGCTGTCCGACCAAAACCGATTCTTCCAACGAGGTGGAAAAGCCCATCTTAAACATCGGCGTCAAATTGGACGGCGACATTTGGTTGTAGATCGCCGGCAAAGCCGGATTCAACTGGTTATTCAAGAGGGTGATCAAAGTCGGATTGGAGGAAGCCGTCTGGACGCTGTCCAGCGCCCCGCCGATGGCCCTTTGATTGGCCGTCGTCCCCAGGGATTCAAAGGTGGGGATCACCGTGAAAAGCGTCACCGCGCTGGCGCCGTAAGCGATGGACACACCGTCCCCACCCACCACATCCGTCTCCGCGTTAAAGGTACCGCTCACGCCGCCCACCGAGTCCAGGATCAGGAAAGACTGGGCCGTACGGCTCGCGAACGCGTTGAAAGCGTCCAGTTGAAGAGTTCCGCCCAAAGCGGCGGTACCCGTGATGTCGATTTGGTCAGCCGCTCCGCCCGATTCGGCCAAGCGCAAAGTTCCGCCCAAGGTCTGGGTGTAATTGCCGCCGATCGCCAGCGTCATGGGGCTGGCCAGGCTCAAGGTTCCGCCGTTCAAGGCCAGGTCTCCCACGCCCAAGGCCGCCGAGTTGGAGGCCACCAGGTTGCCGCCCTGAAGAGTCGTCGGGCCCGTGTAAGTATTGATACCCGAGAAAGTCACCGTTCCCGTTCCGGTGCTGGAGGTAACCGCCAGGCTTCCCGATCCTCCGATGACACCGGAGAAGTTTGAATTATTTCCGTTCAAGTCCATCGTGCCGGTGGAGGCCAGGTTGACCGAGTTGGTCACCGCCAGGTTGTTCACGCCCGTCTGCAAAGTGCCGCCCGCGAAGTTCACCGTTCCCGTTCCCACCGCGTTGGCGTTGGTGATGTTAAGGGTTCCCGAAAGCAGGGACACGCCGCCGCTATAGGTATTCGCCCCCGTCAGGGTTAAGGCGCCCGAACCCGCCATTTGAAGCACTTCATCCCCTTCGATCAAGCCTGTAAAGTTTCCCGAATTGACGCTCAACAAATCGTCTCCGATGAAACCGCCGCCGCCGATACTGACCGTTCCCGAACCCAGCAGGGTGCCGACGGAAACCGCGGCGCTGCTAAAGCCGGTAAAACCGATGCCCGCCGCTAAGCTTAAGGTATCGCCGCTGCCCACCGTCAAAGTGACCGCGTTCACGGAAGCGCTTGAGCCACCGCCAATGCCGATGCCGTTGGAGTTTCCTCCCGCCAGGTTC